>ENA-ORSI01000625-ORSI01000625.1-human-gut-metagenome-genome-assembly--contig:-NODE-625-length-36887-cov-4.059541_pt1 | contig 36887 bp, 30 predicted proteins | sample MGYA00242187_ERZ509154 | MGnify/ENA primary metagenome ERZ509154 (study PRJEB26280, sample SAMEA2338627) | human gut metagenome | biome: human gut; feature: human-associated habitat; material: faeces...
GCCCTCGCGGGTGTATGGGTATAGAAGTTTTTGCCCTCTGGGCGGCCGGGACGGGCGGGCCGGCCAAAAAGATTTTCACAAATTCAAAAAAACTACTTGCATTTATCGCATCATCGTAGTAAAGTATTAAATCAGTAAAGCGGTTGTGCCGGAACACCGGCACCGCATGGATTCCTATGATACAGAAAGGGGTTACGATCATGGTAGCCGGATTGAACGAACGGGAACTGAAACAGCTTGCCAGGGCTTTCACTCTGCTGAAAGATGTGGACGGGAGCCTGGCCTTCCTGGAAGACATCTGCACCCCCAACGAGCTGAAGGCCCTGAGCCAGCGGCTGGAAGTGGCGGTGCGTCTTCACCGGGGCGAAAACTATGCAAAGATCGTCAAAGATACGGGCGCCAGCAGCACTACGGTATCCCGGGTAAATCGCTGTCTGAACTATGGAGCAGGTGGATACCGAACCCTGATCCCCATTTTGACTGAAGGAGCTAAAGAGAAATGAGCAACAGTACTGCACTGCGGATCCCTTACGGGACCAAAGATATCCTGCCGGGGGATGCCCGGCTGAAACGGGAACTGGAAGACCGGGTGGCCGGGAACTTCCTTTCCTGGGGCTATGACGAAGCCATCACCCCCACCTTTGAATATGCCGACACCTTCGCTTTGAGCGGCGCCGGCATCAGCGACGAAAGCATGCGGTTCATGGACCGGAACAACCGGACAGTGATGCTCCGGAGCGAAATGACCACCCCCCTGGCCCGGATGGTGGCCACCCGGCTGAAGAACGACAAGGGTGTGAAACGGCTGTTCTACATTGCCAATGTGTTCCGCCATGAACAGACCCAGGCAGGCCGGCAGTGCGAATTTTCCCAGGCGGGGATCGAAATGATCGGAGCGGAAGCGCCCATGGCGGATGCGGAAGTGCTGGCCCTGGCAGTCAGCAGCCTGAAAGCTGCCGGGCTCCAGGATTTCCTGATCAGCGTAGGCCACAGCGCCTTCCTGGCCGGGCTTATGGAAGAAGCCCGGCTGACGGAAAAACAGGCGGACTTCGTAAAGACCATGATCCTCACCCACAACGCGGTGGGGCTGGAAGAAGCTGCTGACCGGTTCATCCCCAAAGAGCTGAAGGACCTGTTCCGGGAGCTCTTGTACCTCCAGGGCGGCCGGGACCTGCTGGATACTCTGGAAGGCCGGGTGAAGAACCAGAAGAGCCTGGATGCCCTGAAGAACCTGAAAGCCATCTACAAGCTGACGGAAGCCTACGGAGTGGCCCAGTACCTGTCCTTCGACCTGTCTCTGATCCGGAATTTCGACTATTACACCGGTATGGTGTTCGAAGCCTATGCCCCCCAGATCGGGTTCAACATCTGCGGCGGCGGCCGGGACGACCATATGATGGAAGCCTTCGGGGATCCGGAACCGGCTACGGGCTTTGCCCTGGGCATCGACCGGATCATCCTGTCCCTGCGCCGGGACGGCCGGTTCAACCGGGAATCCAAATGGGACATTTACGTGGCCTGGGCTCCGGGATGCCAGGAAAAAGCCATCCGGAAAGCCTTGGAACTGCGGAACGGCGGCAAGAACGTGAAGGTGGCCACCAACGCCCTGACCCCGGAAGAAGCGGCCAAGGCCTGTGCAGCCAACCGGTGTGAAGCCGTAGCATATGTAGGATAGGAGAGAACGGGAATGGATTATTTGACAATTGCCCTGCCCAAGGGAAAACTTTTCGCCAAGTCTGTGGAACTGCTGGCCAAGGTGGGCTACGCCGCGGACAATGTGGTGGAGGATTCCCGGAAGCTGGTTATCACCAATGAAGAGACCAAAGTGAAGTTCATCATCGTCAAGACCGTGGACCTGCCCACTTATGTGGAATACGGGGCGGCGGACATCGGGATCATCGGCAAGGATGTGCTCAATGAGGAACGGAAGGACATCTACGAACTGCTGGATATGGGCTATGGCGGCTGCCACCTGATGATGGCGGTACCGGAAAGCAAGGTGCTGCCGGAAATCACCGATTACGCCCATATGCGGGTGGCCACCAAGTATCCCAAGTGTGCCGCGGATTTCTTCGACAAACTGGGGATGCAGATGGAAATCATCAAACTGAACGGCTCCATCGAACTGGGGCCCATTGTGGGGCTCAGCGAAATGATCGTGGATATTGTCCAGACAGGCCGTACCCTGAGAGAAAATCATCTGAAGGAAGTGGCCACAGTGTTCCCGTCCACTGCCCGTCTCATTGCCAATAAAGTCAGCTTCAAGATGCAGTACGACCGGATCCGGAAGCTGGTAGAAGATTTGAAAGTAGTCCTGAAGGAGGAAAAACCGGAATGAAAGTCTATGATGAAAGAAAAAGCACGGCAGAAGAAATCAGCCGTCTCCTGGAAAAGAAATCTTTTGATGAAGTGAAGCTGTCCCCGAAAGTGGCGGCGGCTGTGGAAAAAATGTTCGGCCGGCCCCTGACCGCTGCGGAAGAAGTGGACATCATCGTCAACGACATCCGTGCCAAGGGGGATGAAGCCCTGTTCGAATATACCAAAAAGCTGGATGGGGCGGACCTGACCCCGGCCACCATCCGGGTGACGGAAGAGGAATTTGCGGAAGCGGAAAAGGCCGTGGATGAAAAGACCATGGGGGCCATCCGCCGGGCCATTGCCAATGTGCGGAAGTTCCATGAAGAACAGCTGCCCAAGACCTGGCTGACGCCCCGGGCCTACGGGTCCTTCCTGGGCCAGAAGATGACCCCGGTGGACAGCGTGGGGATCTACGTCCCCGGCGGTACTGCCGCCTATCCCTCCAGCGTGATCATGAACGCGGTGCCTGCCAAAGTGGCCGGGGTGCCCCGGATCGCCATGGCTGCCCCTGCCGGCCGGGACGGGAAGATGAATCCCTATGTGCTGGCCACCGCCAGGGAAATCGGCATCACTGAAATCTACAAAATGGGCGGGGCCCAGGCCATTGCCGCTCTGGCTTTTGGTACGGAAACCATTCCCAAAGTGGAAAAAATCACCGGCCCCGGGAACATTTTCGTGACCCTGGCCAAGAAGGCGGTTTACGGACATGTGGATATCGACATGCTGGCCGGCCCCAGTGAAATCCTCATTGTGGCGGACAAAACGGCGGATTACCAGTACCTGGCGGCGGACCTGCTGAGCCAGGCGGAACATGATCCTCTGGCCTGCGCCATCCTGATCACCGACGATGAAACCCTGGCCAACAAGGTGGCGGACGAAGTGGAAGTCCAGCTCCAGAAGCTGCCCCGGAAGGAAATCGCCGCCCAGTCCCTGGCAGTGCAGGGGAAAATCATCCTGGCCAAGGACATGGATACGGTGGTGGACATGGCCAACATTTCCGCTCCGGAACACATGGAAATCAACACCCGGGAACCTTTTGCCCTGGTGCCCAAGATCCGGAACGCCGGTGCCATTTTCCTGGGAGCCTATTCTCCGGAACCTCTGGGGGACTATTACGCCGGCCCCAACCACATCCTGCCAACCGGCGGTACCGCCCGGTTCTATTCCGTGCTGAATGTGGAAACCTTTATGAAGAAGACCAGCATCATCTCCTATACCAGGGAAGCCCTGGCGGAAGCAGCCGATGACATCATCGCCATGGCGGAAGCGGAAGGGCTCCAGGCACACGCCAATGCCATCCGGATCCGGAAGGAGAAGCAGCTGTAACAAGACTGTCAATGGTCAATTGTCAACGGTCAACGGCCGTTGGATAAAATTTGCCTGCAAATTTTTCTGAATGTGTATATCGTTTCCGTAGGGGCCGCCCGCCAAATCAACGTTTGTCCGTGCCTGTGGCGGGGCGCCGGGCCTGCGCCCCCTACGGTTTTACGCTGCAATCTGTCAATGAGGGGGCGCTGTTATGAGCGATTTGCTTGCCCGGGAGAGTCTGGCCCGGATCGAAGACTATCAGGTGGAAACCGTACCTGATGCAGACATTGTTGTCAATGCCAATGAAACCAACTGGGATATGACCCCGGAAATCCGTCTGGAACTGGGGACCCGTCTGGCGGAACATGCCTTTAACCGGTATCCCTCCATGCACGGGGAAGACCTGTGCCAGGCCATTGCTGACCGGCTGGGGTTCGATCCTGCCCAGGTGGCCATCGGGAACGGGTCCAGCGAACTGCTGGAGAAGGCCTGCTATGCCTTCGGAGGTGCCGGGAGGAAGATCGCTTCCGCCAATCCCTCTTTTTCCATGTACCAGACCTACGCCATCCTGGCGGACAGCCAGCCGGTGCTGTTCCCGCTGACCGCGGACGGGTTCGTGGATCCGGAAGGGGTCATCAGTTTCTGCAAGGAAGAAAAACCGGCCCTTCTGATCATCTGCAACCCCAACAACCCCACCGGCAACTTCAATCCCAAAGCTTCCATGGAAAAAATCATCCGCAGTGTGGACTGTCCGGTGATCATGGACGAAGCCTACATGGAATTTGCCGTGGAAGAGGGGAAAGAGGAAGAGGTGACCACCCTGGACCTGGTGAACCAGGTGGATAACCTGCTGGTGCTGAGGACCTTTTCCAAAGCCTACGGTCTGGCCAATCTCCGGATCGGCTACGGCATCGGCAGTGCTCCTTTGATGAAGATTTTGAAAAAGGTGCTGCTGCCCTACACGGTGAACGGGGTGTCCATCCTGGCGGCGGAACTGATGTACAGCAAGCCGGAAGTGCTCCGGCAGCGGGTGGAAGCGGTGGTCTCCGGCCGGAGATACCTGCGGGATCACCTGGAAGCCCTGGGATTCCGGGTGCTGCCCAGCGCCACCAACTTCCTGCTGGCCCTGCCGGCAGGGAAAGCTCTGGAAAGCCTGGCGGAAAAAGCCGGTGCCGGGGATCTGCCCAGCAGTGAAAAAGCCATGGCTGCCGGGGGATACCTGTTCCAGGAACTGCTGGACCGGAAGATCCTGGTGCGGAACTATTCCCGGAATCCCCGGCTGCCCGGGGGCCTGCGGATCACCGTGGGCAAAGCGGAAGAGAATCCCCAGATCATCGGGGCCATCCGGGACATCATCCAATAAACAAGGGAGGCATGGTTATGCGGCAAGGGAAAGTGGAACGGAATACGAAAGAAACTCAGATTGCTGTGGAACTGGATCTGGACGGCACCGGCAAGGCGGATATTTCCACCGGGGTGGGCTTCCTGGATCACATGCTGACCCTGCTGGCGGTCCATTCCTTCATGGACCTGAAGGTCCGGGCCAAAGGGGATCTGGAAGTGGACTGCCACCATACGGTGGAAGATGTGGGCATTGCCCTGGGACAGGCCATTGCCCAGGCTCTGGGTGACAAAAAAGGCATCCACCGGTACGGCAGCTTCCTGCTGCCCATGGATGAGGCCCTGGCGGAAATCGCCCTGGACTTTTCCGGACGGCCTTACCTGGTGTGGAATGCGGACCTCATCCCCCGGGTGACCCTGGGGAACTTCGATACGGAAATGGGAGAAGATTTCTTCCGGGCCCTGGCCATGAACTGCGGCCTGACCCTCCACATCAACGTCCCCTACGGGAAAAACACCCACCACATGCTGGAAGCCATCTTCAAGGGTGTGGCACGGGCCATGAGCCAGGCGGTGGCCCTGGATCCCCGGGTACACGGGGTCATGAGCAGCAAGGGGGCACTGTAATATGGACAAAGACACCATTGTGATCATCGACTACGGCCGGGGGAACCTGCATTCCGTCTACAACGGCCTTTTGAAAGTGGGGGCCAATCCGGTGATTTCCGGAGACCCCAAGGTCATCGAAGCGGCCCCCCGGGTGATCCTGCCGGGGGTGGGGTCCTTCGGGGACTGCATGGACACCATGCGGAGCCGGGGGCTGGAAGAAGCAGTCCAGCAGGCTCTCCACAGCGGCAAACCCTTCCTGGGCATCTGCCTGGGAGAACAGCTGCTCTTTGAAGGCAGCGAAGAAGCACCGGGGGTGAAGGGCCTGGGATACTTCAAGGGCCAGGTGAAAAAAATCGTCACCGACTATAAGATTCCCCACATGGGGTGGAACCGGATCACCACCGTGAATGCCTCTCCTTTGCTGAAGGAGGCGGACGGGAAGTATGTGTACTTTGTCCACAGCTTCCATGCGGTGCCGGAAGATCCTTCCATCATTACTTCCGTCTGCGATTACGGAACCCAGATTACGGCCAGTGTGGGCCAGGGCAGCGTCCAGGGCTTCCAGTTCCATCCGGAAAAGTCCTCTTTCGCCGGCCTGGCCATGCTGAAAGCCTTCAAGGAGTGGAAACTATGAACATCTATCCTGCCATCGACCTGCGGGGAGGCAACTGCGTCCGGCTGGTGAAGGGCGATTTTTCCAGAGAAACAGTATACAGCACCGATCCCGGTGCCATGGCGAAAAAATGGGCCGATGAGGGGGCCAGCTGCATCCATGTGGTGGATCTGGACGGGGCGGTTGCCGGGGAAAGCCGGAACCTGCTGTCTATCGACGCCATCCTGAAACAGGGAAACATCCCCATTGAAGTGGGTGGCGGCATCCGGACTATGGAACACATTGCCCGGCTGCTGGACCGGGGGGTCCACCAGGTGATCCTGGGGTCCGCGGCGGTGAAGAATCCGGAACTGGTGAAGGAAGCCTGCGACAGGTATCCCGGCCGGATCGTGGTGGGCATCGACGCCAAGAACGGGGACGTGGCAGTGGAAGGCTGGGAAGCCAGCGGCCACATCCAGGCGGAAGACCTGGCCCGGAAAATGGCAGAGGCAGGCGTCCGGCGGATCATCTTTACGGACATTGCCCGGGACGGCATGCTCAGCGGGGTGAATGTGGAAGCCACGGTGAACGTGGCACGGGCTTCCGGTCTTGCGGTCCCCGCCAGCGGCGGGGTGGCCAGCCTGGAAGATTTGAAAATTTTGAAAAAAAGAGAAACAGACGGCATCGAAGGGTGTATTATAGGTAAGGCGCTGTATACCGGCGCCATTGACCTTCGCCAGGCTGTCAGGATTGCGAAGGAGGCGTGAGCCATGCTGGCAAAACGGATCATTCCCTGTCTGGACGTAAAGGACGGACGGGTGGTAAAGGGAACCAATTTCGTCAGCCTCCGGGATGCCGGAGACCCGGTGGAACTGGCTTCCCTCTATGAAAAGGAACAGGCCGACGAGCTGGTGTTCCTGGATATCACCGCTTCTCTGGAAAAGCGCAAGTCCATGGTGGACACCATCGAACGGACCGCCCGGGAAGTGTTCATGCCCCTGACTGTAGGGGGCGGCATTTCCTCCCTTGAGGACATGCGGGCGGTGCTCCTGGCCGGGGCGGACAAAACCAGCCTGAACACTGCGGCGGTCAAGGATCCCACCCTGATCACCCGGGGAGCGGAAGCTTTCGGGAACCAGTGTGTGGTATTGGCCGTGGATGCCAAACGCCGGGGAGAGGATTCCTGGGAAGTGTACATCAACGGGGGCCACACTCCCACCGGGCTGGATGCCCTGGAATGGGTGAAAAAGGCCGTATCCCTGGGGGCGGGGGAAATCCTCCTGACCAGTATGGATGCGGATGGCACCAAGGACGGGTTCGACATTCCTCTGACCCGGAAAGTGGCGGAAGCCGTTCCCGTACCGGTGATTGCCTCCGGGGGCGCCGGCTCCCTGGAAGACTTCTACGAAGTCCTTACCGCCGGAAAAGCTGACGCGGCTCTGGCCGCTTCCGTATTCCATTACAGGAAATTCACGATCCGCCAGGTGAAGGAATACTTGCGGAGCAAAGGAGTGGACGTACGGTTATGAAAATCGATATCAGCAAGCTGAAGTTTGACGACAGGGGCCTGATCCCTGCCATTGTCCAGGATGTGAAGACGGACAAGGTGCTGATGCTGGCTTACATGAACGGCACCAGCCTGGCCCGTACGGTGGAAACCGGCTATACCTGGTTCTGGAGCCGGAGCCGCCAGGAACTGTGGAACAAGGGAGCCACCAGTGGCCACACCCAGAAGGTGTACAGCATCACCTACGACTGCGACGGGGATGCCCTGCTGGTGAAAGTGGAACAGAAAGGGGCTGCCTGCCACACGGGCAACTATTCCTGTTTCTTCAACCCGCTGTGGAACAGTGCTTCCGGAGAAAGCCTGCCTGTGGCGGACAACCGGCTGCCCCAGGTGATCAACGAACTGTACAAACAGATCGTCTGCTATCAGGAAAAACAGAAAGAGACCCGGAAGCTGCTGCCATCTCCCAGCCAGGACAAGCTGCTGACGGAAATGGGCGCCAATACCACCCGGACCATCCTGGCTTCCAAAAACAGCGATGCGGACCAGGTTGTTTACGAGATGGGGGATTTATGGTATCATTGCTTAGTGCTGTTGGCTTACCATAACATCACCCCCGGCGAAATGCTGGTGGAAATGGCAGGCCGGAAAGTGGAAGAAGAAAAATAAGCAGCAAATACCTGTAACAACCTGGAGGGCTCTGATGGCTAGAATGTTTGGAACGGACGGCGTCCGCGGCGTCGCCAATGGTCCTGTACTCAATGTGGAACTGGCATACAAGCTGGGCCGCGCTGCGGCTCTGTATTTTGGACGGGAAGTGAAGACTCCCAAGATTTTGATCGGGCGGGATACCCGTCTTTCCGGCACCATGCTGGAAAGCGCCCTGGCCGCCGGCATCTGCAGCGCCGGGGGCAATGCCCATCTTCTGGGCGTGATCCCCACACCGGCGGTTTCCTTCCTGACGGAAAAGCTGGAAGCCAATGCAGGGGTGGTAATTTCCGCCTCCCACAATCCCTTTGAAGACAACGGGATCAAGTTCTTTGCCCGGACCGGCTACAAACTGCCGGATGCGGTGGAGAACGAAATCGAAGCCATCGTGAACCAGCCGGTGGATTATGCCAACACGGTGACCGGGTCCAACCTGGGCCGGGTGATCCAGGAACAGGACATGGGCATGGTGTATGTAAAGCACATTGTAGACAGCGCCGACGTGAAGCTGAACGGGCTGAAAGTGGTCATGGACTGCGCCAACGGGGCCAACAGTGAAATCGCTCCGGCCATCCTCCGGACCCTGGGGGCCCATGTGATCCCCATTTTCCATGAACCCAACGGGATCAACATCAACAACGGCTGCGGCTCCACCCACCTGGAAGCACTCCAGGCCAAGGTGAAGGAAGTGGGAGCCGACTGCGGCCTGGCCAACGACGGGGATGCGGACCGTCTGCTGGCTGTGGACGAAAACGGGGACGTGCTGGACGGAGACCAGATCATGCTGATCTGTGCCCTGGACCTGATGAAGGCCGGCAAGCTGAAGGACAATGTGCTGGTGACCACGGTGATGAGCAACGTGGGGCTGGCCAAAGCCATGAAGGAACATGGTGGCTCCACGGTGAAGACTGCCGTAGGGGACCGGTATGTGCTGGAAGAAATGCTGAAACACGACTACAAACTGGGTGGCGAACAGTCCGGCCACATCATCTTCGGAGACCTGGTGCGCACCGGGGACGGGATGATGACCGGGGTGAAGCTTTTGGGCAGCCTGGTCCGCCACAACCAGACCCTGTCCCAGCTGGGGGCACTGATGGTGAAGTATCCCCAGACCCTGCTGAACGTGCGGGTAAAGGACAAGAACGGCTGGCAGGAAAACCAGGCCATTGCCGATGTGGTACGGAAGTACACGGAAGAACTGGGGGACGACGGCCAGGTACTGGTCCGTGCCAGCGGCACCGAACCCCTGATCCGGATCATGGCCCAGGGCCCCAACCAGGTGGAACTGGACAACATCACCGAAGCCATTGCAGAAGTGGTGCGGAAAGAATTGGCATAAGGAAAAAGACGCTGCTGAGGCAGCGCCTTTTTTTTGTCAGCTGACCGCTGACGGGGATGCTGCGCAGGCAGCACCCCCTTTCCTGTTGACCCCATGGCAAAAACATAGTATCATAAAGTATCTGTGGAAACATGCTCTCCGGGGATACCGGACTGGAGGGCCGCCTGTTTTTGAGGGGGAACGGGCAATGGGATTTCTGCAAATCTGGAGCGCAGGTGCCGGGCTTTGCCCGGCCGACGAGGAAGAGGTTCATCGATCAGTCAGCGGATGCCTCTCGGTAAGCTGCACACCGTAAGCTGTCCTACAAATCCCTCCGGCAACGGAGGCATACAGAAGGGGCGGCGGCAGACGGTAACTACCATATGCAGGAGGGCACAACAACATGTGCGGAATCGTAGGATATATTGGACGTCATCAGGCTACTCCCTTTCTCATGGAAGGGCTGAGCAAGCTGGAATACAGAGGATATGACTCTGCAGGCATTGCCGTGTACAACGACGGGAAAATCGACGTGGAAAAATGCGTGGGCCGTCTGGACGCTCTGCGCCAGAAAATCGTGGGCCACGAACCGGTGGGCACCCTGGGCATCGGCCACACCCGGTGGGCCACCCATGGGAAACCCAGCGACATCAATGCCCATCCCCATACGGACGAAAGCGGCCAGTTCGCCGTGGTCCACAACGGGATCATTGAAAACTACATGCCTCTGAAGCAGGCTCTGCTGAAAAAAGGCCATCATTTCCGCTCTGATACGGATACGGAAGTGGTGCCGCATCTGATGGCAGATCTGTGGGACGGGGATTTTGAAAGCACCGTCCGGAAAGTGCTCCACACCATCAAAGGGTCCTATTCCCTGGTGTTCCTTTGCGCCAAGGATCCCAGCAAGCTGATCTGCGCCAAAAAGAACAACCCGCTGGTCATCGGCCTGGGCAAAGGGGAAAACTACATTGCCTCCGATATCCCGGCCATCATCAGCAAGACCCGGGACACCTACATCCTCAGCGATGGGGAAATGGCCGTGGTGGAACCGGACAAAGTGGTGGTAAAGGACCTGGAAGGGCACAAGATCGATAAAAAAGTGTTCCGGGTGAACTGGGATGCGGAAGCGGCAGAAAAAGGCGGCTTCGAACATTTCATGCTGAAGGAAATCTACGAACAGCCCAAAGCCGTCCGGGATACCCTCCGGGGCCGGGTGGACAAAGGCAGCGACAAGGTGGTCTTCAACGAACTGAACTGGACCCCGGAAACCCTGAAGGACATCCGGAAGATCTTCATCGTGGCCTGCGGCACCGCCTACCATGCAGGCATCGTAGGCAAGTACTACATTGAAAAAATGGCCCGGATCCCGGTGGAAGTGGACATCGCTTCCGAATTCCGGTACCGGAACCCCATTATCGACGAAAGCTGCCTGTGCATCGTAATCAGCCAGTCCGGGGAAACCAGCGATACCCTGGAAGCCCTGAAGGAAGCCAAACGCCGGGGGGCCAAGACCATGGCCGTCACCAACGTGGTAGGCTCCTCCATCGCCCGGGAAGCGGACCATGTGGTCTACACCTATGCGGGCCCGGAAATCGCCGTAGCCTCCACCAAGGCCTACACCACCCAGCTGATCGTCATGCTGCTGCTGAGCCTGTACATCTCCAACCTGAAAGGGAAGATCAGCGACGAACGGCTCCATGAACTGATCCAGAGCGTGCTGGAAGTGCCGGAACAGATGCATGAGATCCTGGACCATGTGGACCAGATCAAGGTGTACGCCACCAACTATGCCAACCGGGAAGATGCCTTCTTCCTGGGCCGGAGCCTGGACTATGCGGTGGCTCTGGAAGGGGCTCTGAAGCTGAAGGAAATCTCCTACATCCATGCGGAAGCCTATGCGGCAGGGGAACTGAAGCACGGGACCCTGGCCCTCATTACGGAAGGGGTGCCGGTGATCGTCCTGGCCACCCAGTCCAACATCTATGACAAGACCATCAGCAACCTCCAGGAAGTGAAGACCCGGGGTGCCATCGTGATTGGCATCGGCATGGAAGGGGATACGGAACTGGCCAAACACGCCAACAACGTAATCATCATCCCCAAAGCCGACGAAGACCTGGCTCCCATCCTGGCAGTGATCCCGCTCCAGCTGCTGGCCTACTACGCAGCCCTGGCCAGAGGCTGCGACGTGGACAAACCCCGGAACCTGGCCAAGAGCGTGACGGTGGAATAAATTCATAAGGATAAAATGCTCCCTGCGGGGAGCATTTTTTTATCCGCCTTGCACTTTCCCCCAAAATCAGCTACAATGGACTCATTGCATTATCTGTTGACATCTACTGACATGACAATGAAAGAAAAATCGTGTATAATGTACACAAAATACGAAAGGGGAACGGAGAGTTCCCCTTTTCCCAAAAGGAGTCCTGATCCATGGAAGACTTGTTCGATGCCATCACCCGCTTGAAAAAGGAACGGAATGCGGTGATCCTGGCCCATGTATACCAACCGGAGGAAATCCAGGAAATCGCTGATTTCTGCGGGGATTCGTTTGCCCTGTCCCAGCAGGCGGCCCAGACCGATGCGGATGTGATCGTGTTCTGCGGAGTCCGGTTCATGGCAGAAACCGCCAACATCCTGTCTCCGGACAAAATCACCCTGCTGCCGGCCATCGATGCCGGGTGCCGGATGTTCGACGACACCCTGGAGTCCCGGGTGAAAGCCTTTCTGGCAGAGCATCCGGAATACAAGGTGGTGTCCTATGTGAACACCCCGGCCAGCGTCAAGGCCCTCAGCGAAATCTGCTGCACCTCTTCCAACGCGGTGAAGGTGATCGAAAGCCTGCCGGCGGACCAGCCCATCCTGTTCGTACCGGACCAGAACCTGGCCACCTTTACGGCGGAGAAGACCCATCACACCATCCTGCCCTGGCGGGGAGCCTGTCCCACCCATCACGCCCTTTCGGTGGAAGAAGTGACGGCAGTCAAAAAAGCCCATCCCGGCGCCAAAGTGCTGATGCACCCGGAATGCCGGCCGGAAGTCCGGGCCCTGGCGGATTATGTGGGCAGCACCATGGGGATCATCCATTATGCCCAGCAGAGCCCGGACCAGGAATTCATCATTGCCACGGAATGCGGAGTACTGACCCAGCTGGAATGGAAATGCCCCCACAAGAAGTTTTATATGGCAGGAGGCAACCTGCTGTGCCCCAACATGAAAAAGACCACCCTGGAACTGGTAAAGCGGTCCCTGGAAACGTTGGAACCCAGGATCGTGGTGCCGGAAGAGATCCGGAACAAGGCCCGGAGGGCTCTGGAACGGATGCTGGAAGTGAAGTGATTGGGTTATCTATGGTCAATTGTTAATGGCGGAAGGAACCCGTTAATGGGGTTCCTTCCCTTTTCCCTACGACCTGTAACAGGCTGCTGCTCAGGCGGCCACTTGTAAAAGGAGGATTCCTTATGGAAACCTGTTGGACGAATTTTGATACGGCGGAAACGCCTGAAATACAAACGGATATCCTGGTAGTCGGGTCCGGAGCGGCCGGGCTCCAGACGGCCTGGTCCCTGGCAGAGGCGGGCCGGCAGGTGCTGGTGGCGGTCCGGGATGAACTCCAGGACAGCAACACCTCCAAGGCCCAGGGGGGCATTGCGGCGGCCCTGGGGAGGGACGACGACCCCAGCCTCCATTACCAGGACACCCTGGTGGCCGGAGCCGGGCTCACCGACGAAACCATGGCCAAAATCGTGGTCACCGAAGGGCCCAAGGCGGTGCTGGACCTGCTTCATCACGGAGCCCGGTTTGACAAAAATCCCGACGGCACCCTGGCCCTGGGCCGGGAAGGATGCCACAGCCGGAACCGGATCGTCCACGCCAACGGAGACAGCACCGGGGAGGAAGTGTCCCGGGCCCTCCGGTCCATTACCGGCAGGGAAAGCCGGATCTCCACCCTGGAACACTGCTATGTAACGGATCTGCTGCTCCAGGAAGGCCGGTGCGCAGGAGCTATGGCTCTCCACGAAGGCCGGATGGTCCGCTTTTCCGCCAACGCCGTGGTGCTGGCCACCGGTGGGGTAGGACGGCTGTTTGCCCACACCACCAACCCGGAAGGAGCCACGGGCAGCGGCCTGGCACTGGCCTGCCGGGCCGGTGCGGAACTGATGGATATGGAATTCGTTCAGTTCCATCCCACGGCCCTGGCCCTTCCGGGAAAGCCCAGTTTCCTGGTTTCGGAAGCGGTCCGGGGTGCCGGCGCCCTGTTGTACAACACCCGGGGAGAACGGTTCATGCCCGGGTACCATCCCATGCTGGAACTGGCTCCCCGGGATGTGGTGGCCCGGGCCATTGCCACGGAAATGAAGCACTGCGCCACGAACCATGTGCTGCTGGACGCCACGGTGATTGACCGGGTGGAGGAAAAATTCCCCATGATCTTCCGGACTCTCCTGGACTATGGAGTGGATATGCGGAAGGAACGGATCCCCATTGCTCCTGCGGCCCACTACATGATGGGAGGCATCCGCACCGACAGCTGGGGCCACACTACGGTGCCCGGCCTGTATGCCTGCGGAGAAGCGGCCTGCACCGGTCTCCAGGGCGCCAACCGGCTGGCCAGCAATTCCCTCCTGGAAGGGCTGGTGTTCGGACGCCGGGCGGCCCGTGCCCTGTGCCGGGAAATCCCTGTTGAGGGGCAGAAGGAAAAAGGCGGCCGTTGGCAGTCCGTCCTGGAACCCTGGAAAGTTTCCCAGGGGGAAACCGCCGCTGACCGGCAGCAGCTCCGGGAACTGATGAGCCGGCAGCTGGGGATTGCCCGGGACCGGGAAGATCTCCGCCAGGCCCTGGAAGAACTGGGGGCCGTGGAAGCCAAATATGCCGGACAGGCAGCGGAAACCCCGGAGCAGCTGGATCTGAAATCCCAGATCCTGGTATCCCGGCTCATTGCCCAGGCGGCTCTCCAGCGGGAAGAAAGCCGGGGGGCCCATTACCGGCTGGATTTCCCCAAGCCCCGGGACTGCTGGAAGCATCATACTATCGAAGAGGAAGAAGGAGGCAGCATCCATGTACAGCAGAATGTTGGATAAACAGCTGGAGGAATGGCTGGCGGAAGACGTGGGCAGCGGGGACCTGACCAGTGAGGCCCTGCTGCCGGAAGGGGCGGTGACTGCCGGGATCATCCACGCCAAGGATACAGGGATCCTGTGCGGGGTGGAAGTGGCCCGGCAGGTGTTCCGGGTGCTGGATCCCAGCCTGACCTTCGAGGCCCTGGCCAAAGACGGGGACAAACTGGAACCGGGGACCCTCATTGCCAAAGTCACCGGATCGGCCCGGAGTGTCCTGACGGGAGAACGGCTGGCCCTCAACCTGCTCCAGCACCTGTCCGGCATTGCCACCCGGACCAAAAAGCTGGCGGACCTGGCCAAACCCTACGGCACCCGGGTGGTGGATACCCGGAAGACCACGCCGGGGCTGCGGCTCCTGGAAAAATACGCTGTCCCCACCGGCGGGGGCCACAACCACCGGCTGGGGCTCTACGACGCCATCCTGATCAAGGACAACCACATTGCCGTGGCCGGAGGGGTGAAGGAAGCCCTGGCCCGGGCCAAAGCCTACGCCAGCCACATGACCAGGATCGAGATCGAAGTGGAAAGCCTGGCCCAGGCCAAAGAAGCCCTGGAAGGGGGCGCCGACGTGATCATGCTGGACAACATGGCTCCGGAGGCCATGAAGGAATGTGTAAGGATGATCGGTCACCGGGCGGTGGTGGAAGCCTCCGGGGGCATCGACGAGCACAATCTGGAAGCCGCAGCAGCCGCCGGGGTGGACGTAATCAGCATAGGAGCCCTGACCCACAGCGTAAAAGCCCTGGACATCAGTCTGGATGTGGGGGAGATTAAATAACGGGCAGGGCAAAAAAAGGAAGGGTGTCCCCCTTCCTTTTTTTCTTATCTATGCTATAATGAAGACGTAGTAAATTTATTTTTTTTCGAACAGGGTGGGACATAAAAAGTACCACGAGGGACAAAATGTGCAACATCAGCTTGGATCGAATCATCAACCTGCAGAATAAACTGGTTCCGGAAATGGTGGACCTGCTTACCGAGCGCTATAAGGTGCTCCGGCAGATCAGCCACGATCAGCCCATCGGCCGCCGGACCCTGGCCAAAAAGCTGGGGCTCAGCGAGCGGATCCTCCGTTCCCATGTGGATTTCCTCAAGGAAGCGGGGCTGCTGGATTTCACCCTCACCGGCATGAGCATTACGGAAGAGGGGGCGGTGCTCCTCCAGGAGCTCCGGGACTATGTGAACCGGCTCCAGAAGCTTTCCAGCCTGGAACGCATCCTCCAGGACAAGCTCCATCTCCAGAAGGTGGTGGTGCTGCCCGGCAATGCGGACCAGGACAAAGTGGTCACCCGGGAAATCGGGCGTGTGGCGGCCGGTATCCTGCTGCGCCTTCTGGCGGACCACAAAAAGCACATTGTGGCGGTAACCGGGGGCACCACTGTGGCGGCCATGGCGGAAAACACCTTTGGCAATGAACCGGAGACCGTGGTGGTCCCGGCCCGGGGCGGTCTGGGGGACAAAATGGAACTCCAGGCCAACACCATTGCCACGGTGCTGGCCGGCCGGCTGAAGACCCGGTACCTGCAGCTGTATGTGCCGGACAGTGTCAGCGAGGACGTGCTCCGCAAGATCCTGGAAGAGGATGCCCGGGTGAAACAGGTGGTGGAAACCATCAAAAGCGCGGATATCCTGGTCCATGGCATGGGGCAGGCCCTGGTGATGGCCGAAAAGCGGGGGATGGACCCCAAACTGATGGACCGCCTGGCAAAGGCCGGTGCCGTAGGGGAAGCCCTGGGGCAGTATTTCGACCTGAACGGCCGGGTGGTGTACAGCACAGACACCCTGGGACTCATGGTCAACGATCTGGAAAAGATCCACACGGTCATGGGCATTGCCGGCGGACAGTCCAAGGGAAGGGCCATCCTTTCCATGCTCCGCAGCGGCCAGGACGATATCCTGGTCACCGACGAGGCGGCTGCCCGGGAAATCATCGATTGTTTGCAAACTGATCCCAATCATCAGTAAAAAACTTAGGAGGAATGCAAAATGGTAAAAATCGGTATCAATGGTTTTGGTCGTATTGGACGCTGCGCTCTGCGTATCGCTGTAAAGAACCCTGAAGTGGAAGTTGTGGCGGTCAATGCCCGTTCCGGCATCGATACCTATGCCCACCTGCTGAAATACGATTCCATCCACGGCACCTTTGATGAAGATGTGTCCGTTGATGGAGACGTAATGCATGTAGGGGACAAAGCCATCAAATTCACCCGGTACACTGATCCGAAGGAAATCCCCTGGGGCGATATGGGCGTGGATGTAGTGCTGGAAACCACCGGCAAATTCAAGACCCGTGAAACCGTACAGCCTCATCTGGACAACGGCGCCAAAAAGGTGCTGATCGCCTGCCCGGCCAAAGGGGAAGACATCACCATCGTCCTGGGCGTCAACGAAGACAAGTACGATCCCAAGAAAGACCACATCATCTCCAACGCATCCTGCACCACCAACTGCCTGGCTCCCTTCACCAAAGTGCTGGAAGACAACTTCGGCATTGAAAGCGGCATGATGACCACCGTCCATTCCTACACCAACGACCAGAAGATCCTGGATGCAGCCCACAAAGACCTGCGCCGTGCCCGTGCCGGTGCCTGCTCCATCATCCCCACCACCACCGGTGCCGCCAAAGCCATCGGTCTGGTACTGCCTGAACTGGAAGGCAAACTGAAAGGCATGGCCATCCGTGTCCCGACTCCGGATGTTTCCCTCACCGACCTGGTAGTGAACCTGAAGAAAGACACCACCAAAGAAGAAATCAACGAAGCCATGAAAGTGGCCTCTGAAACCACCATGAAAGGGATCCTGGGCTACAATGAACTGCCTCTGGTATCCAAAGACTACAGCGGCTGCCCTCTGAGCTCTATTGTGGATGGGCTGTCCACCATGATGGTGGGTCCCCGTGTGGCCAAAGTGGTTTCCTGGTACGACAATGAATGGGGTTATTCCAACCGTCTGGTGGAACTGGCTCTGTTCGTGGCCAAAAAGGGCCTGTAAGAGAAAGGCAGGGAGTACCGAGCCATGGAGAAAAGAACCGTCAAAGATATTCAGCTGACAGGGAAACGGGTGCTGGTCCGGGTGGACTACAACGTTCCCATGAATGACAAAGGGGAAATCACCGATGTTATCCGCATCGAGGCCTCTCTGCCCACCCTTCATTACCTGCTGGACCAGGGAGCCGCGGTGATCCTGATGGCTCACCTGGGCCGTCCCAAAGGCAAGGTGAACATGAAGTACACCCTGAAGCCGGTGGCGGAAGCCCTGAGCCAGCTGATCCACCGTCCGGTGCAGTTCTGCCCGGACTGCATCGGCAAGGAAGCCCAGGCTGCAGCCGCTCAGCTGCGGAATGGGGATATCCTGCTGCTGGAAAACCTCCGGTTCCATCCGGAAGAAGAAAAGAATGATCCTCATTTTGCCCAGGAACTGGCGGCTCTGGGGGATGTGTACGTGAACGACGGGTTCGGGGTTTCCCACCGGGCCCATGCTTCCGTGGAAGCCATTACCCACTACCTGCCTGCGGTGGCTGGTTTCCTGCTGGAAAAGGAAATCGCCTACCTGGGCAATGCAGTGGACAAACCCCAGCGTCCTTTTGCCGCCATTATCGGCGGGGCCAAAGTGGCGGACAAGATCGCCGTGATCCGCAGCCTGATCAAGAAAGCCGATGTGATCCTGATCGGCGGCGGCATGGCCAATACCTTCCTGGCTGCCAAAGGCTATGACCTGGGCAAATCCCTGGTGGAAAAGGAAAGCCTGGGGATCGCCAAGGACCTGCTGGCGGAAGCTGCTGCCCAGAAGACCAAAATGCTCCTGCCGGTGGACCTGATCATGGCCGCCAGCTTCTCCAATGACGCGGAACATGAAGCTGAAGACCTGGATGCCCTGAATCCGGAGTACATGGCCCTGGATATCGGCCCCAAGACGGCGGAACTGTATGCCCAGACCCTGGCCGGCATGAAGACCATTGTGTGGAACGGCCCCATGGGCGTCTTTGAAATGCCCAACTATGCAGAAGGGACCCGGCGGGTGGCGGAAGCCATGGCTGCTTCTGACGGCATCACCATCGTAGGCGGCGGCGACAGTGCTGCAGCTGTGAAACAGATGGGCCTGGCCGACAAGATGAGCCATGTATCCACCGGCGGCGGTGCCTCCCTGGAATACCTGGAAGGGAAAGTGCTGCCAGGCTTGGCGGCTCTGGATGATCTCCGGACTCCCATTGTGGCCGGCAACTGGAAATGCCATAAAACTGTGGAAGAAGCCATGGAACTGGCTCACCAGATCGCTCACGGCACGGAAATGGCCCGGGCGGAAGTGGTGCTGTTCCCGCCTTTCACTGCTCTGGAAAGCGTAGCAGCCATGGTGGATGAAGACGGCATCGGCTATGGTGCCCAGGACCTGTTCTATGAAGACGAAGGGTCCTACACCGGCGCCGTATCCGGCCCCATGATTGCGGAAATCGGTTCCCGGTACGTGCTGGTGGGCCACAGCGAACGGCGGAAGTTCTTCCACGAAACCAACGACATCGTGGTGAAGAAAGTCCTGGCTGCCTTCCGGAACGATCTGGACCCGGTGCTGTGCGTGGGAGAAGACGCGGACGAACATGAAAACGGCTCCACCAAAGACAAGATCCTGAGCCAGCTGACTCCGGTGCTGAATGTGCTCACCGACAGCCAGATCCAGCATCTGCTGGTTGCCTATGAACCGGTCTGGGCCATTGGCAGCGGCAAGAGTGCGGAAGTGCGGGATGCAGTGGCGGCTGCGGATCTGATCCGGAAAGCCATTGCAGAAAAATTCGGCAAAGAAGCAGCCCGCCGGGTGCGGATCCTTTACGGGGGCAGCGTGACCAGTGAAAACGCCCATGCCTTCCATGAAGACGGCATCGACGGGGTCCTGGTAGGCGGGGCCAGTCTGTCCGCCCAGGAATTCTGCGCCATTGCCAATACCTTCTGAGGCGCTTCATGAAAAAGAAACCTGTTATGCTGATGATCCTGGACGGGTGGGGGATCGCTCCTCCCAGTTCCACCAATGCGGTGACCCGCGCCAGGACTCCTCATCTTGATTTTTACTTCAACCGGTATCCCCACAGCCAGCTCCGGTGCTCCGGAGAGGCAGTGGGCCTGCCGGAAGGGCAGATGGGCAACTCGGAAGTGGGCCATCTGTCCATCGGCTCCGGCCGGATCATCTACCAGAGCCTGACCCGGATCAGCCGGGCGGTGAAGGACGGCAGTCTGGAAACCAACCCGGTGCTGGTAAAGGCCATGGAGGAAGCCCGGGACACCGGAAAGAAACTCCATCTCCTGGGGCTCCTCAGCGACGGCGGGGTCCACAGCCATATCGACCATCTCTTGGGTCTTCTGGCCATGGCCAAAAAGCTGGGGGTGGAAAAGGTCTGTATCCATGCCTTCCTGGATGGACGGGATACTCCGCCCCAGAGCGCCGGCCCCTTCCTGGACCAGGTGGAAAAAGCCTGCAGGGAGCTGGGGGTGGGACAGATTGCCACCGTATCCGGCCGGTATTATGCCATGGACCGGGACAAACGGTGGGAACGGATCCAGAAGGTCTACGACTGCATGAGCGGCGGAGAGGCCCAGGAAGCACCCAGTGCTGCAGAAGGACTGGAAGCCGCCTACGCTGCCGGCCAGACCGATGAATTCGTGGTGCCGTTCCGGGTATCCGGCGTGGAAGGGAATGTGGAAAAAGGCGATAGCCTGATTTTCTTCAACTTCCGTCCGGACCGGGCCCGGGAACTGACCCATGTCTTTACGGACAGGGAGTTCCAGGGATTTGCCCGGAAGGAAGACCAGCTGCCCGTCCATTTCGTCACCATGACGGAATATGAAAAGGGTATTGATGCGCCGGTGGCTTTCCCTCCGGAAGAGATCCGGGATACCCTGGCGGAAGTGGTGTCCCAGGCGGGACTCCATCAGCTCCACATTGCGGAAACGGAAAAATACGCCCATGTGACCTTCTTCTTCAATGGCGGACGGGAACAGCCCTTCCCCAACGAAGACCGGATCCTGGTGCCTTCTCCCAAAGTGGCCACCTATGACCTGCAGCCGGAGATGAGCGCCTACCTGGTGACGGAAAAGCTCCAGGAAGCCCTGGACAAGGACCTGTACGACCTGGTGATCTTGAACTTCGCCAACCCGGATATGGTAGGCCATACCGGCTCCCTGGAGGCGGCAGTGAAGGCCCTGGAGGCCGTGGACGAATGTGTGGGCAGCCTGGTGGAAAAGGTGCTGAAAAAAGGCGGTGCCCTGTGCATCACCGCGGACCATGGGAACCTGGAAGAAATGGAAGACCCGGTGACCCATGAGCCTATGACGGCCCATACCACCAATCCGGTGCCTTTCCTGGTGGTGGGTGCTGAACCCGGGACCCAGGTGGAAGACGGAGGACTCTCCGATATCGCTCCCACCCTGCTGGACCTGCTGGATCTCCCCAAACCGGAAGCCATGACCGGCCATTCCCTGCTGGTACGCAAGTAAAAGGTAAATTCGTGGCCAGCAAAAGCTGGCTTCCATCGGCCATTGACCATTGACCATTGACCAGCAAGGGAAATCATTTTCCCTTGCTGCCCAAAATAACGAGGTGAAAACAATGCCAATCATTGAAAATGTGTGCGCAAGAGAAATCCTGGATTCCCGGGGCAATCCCACGGTAGAAGTGGATGTGCTGCTGGATGACGGCACGGTAGGCCGTGCGGCTGTTCCTTCCGGTGCTTCCACCGGGGTCCACGAAGCCGTGGAACTGCGGGATGGGGACAAGGACCGTTTCGGAGGCAAAGGGGTCTCCAAGGCTGTGGACAATGTGAATGACACCATTGCCGACGCCATCATCGGTCTGGATCCCACCCGTCAGGTGGAAATCGACGAAGCCATGATCCGTCTGGACGGCACCCCCAACAAGGGCCGTCTGGGTGCCAACGCCATCCTGGGTGTATCCCTGGCTGTGGCCAAGGCTGCGGCTCTGTCCATCGGCCTGCCTCTGTATCAGTATCTGGGCGGGGTCAACGCCAAGGAACTGCCTGTTCCCATGATGAACATCCTGAACGGCGGTGCCCATGCGGACAACAACGTGGACATCCAGGAATTCATGATCATGCCCGTAGGGGCTGACAGCTTCGCCGAAGCCCTGCGGATCAACGCGGAAATCTACCAGGCTCTGAAGAAAGTCCTGAAGGGCAAAGGCCTGGCTACGGCCGTAGGGGATGAAGGGGGCTTTGCACCCAACCTGGAAAGCAACGAAGAAGCCCTCCAGGTGATTGTGGAAGCCATCGAAAAAGCCGGCTACAAACCCGGTGAACAGGTACGGCTGGCCATCGATACTGCTGCCAGCGAACTGTTCGAAGACGGCAAATACAACCTGAAAGGGGAAGGGGTCGTGAAGACTTCTGCCGAAATGGTGGAATGGTACGCTTCCCTGTGTGAAAAATACCCCATCATTTCCATTGAAGACGGCCTGGCCGAAGATGACTGGGACGGCTGGAAACAGCTTACCGATGCCCTGGGCAAAAAAGTCCAGCTGGTTGGGGATGACCTGTTCGTCACCAACGTGGAACGGCTGAAGAAGGGCATTGAAATGGGCGTGGCCAACGCCATCCTGATCAAACTGAACCAGATCGGTACCCTCACCGAAACCCTGGATGCCATTGAAATGGCCAAACGGGCCGGTTATACCGCCATCGTCTCTCACCGGAGCGGTGAAACGGAAGACACCACCATTGCTGATGTGGTGGTGGGCACCAACGCCGGACAGATCAAATCCGGGGCACCCTGCCGGACCGACCGGGTGGCCAAGTACAACCAGCTGCTGCGGATCGAAGAAGATCTGGGAGCCGCTGCCCAGTACAACGGGATGGATGTGTTCTACAACATCAGATAAAAACGGTCAACGGTCAGCTGGCAACGGTCAGCGGCCGGATGACAAAAAGGTGTGCTGCATGGAGCGTGCAGCACACCTTTTTTACGAAAGGAAAAACAATGATGGACAAACAAGCTGTTTCTGCGGCTTTTGACCGGTATGTCTCTCTTTTTGACCCGGATACTCCGGGGATTTTGAGCAAACAGCGCCATTCCCGGATCGTCTGCGGCCTGTGCGGTCAGCTGGCCCAGGCGCTGGGGTGGTCCCGGGCGGACCAGGACCTGGCCTGGGTGCTGGGGCTGCTCCATGACATCGGCCGGTTCGAACAGGCCCGGCGGTTCCATACCTTCATCGACTACAAATCCATGGACCATGCCCGGTACGGGGTATGGTACCTGTTCGAACAGGGCCATATCCGGGACTTTCTGCCGGAACCGGAGCCGGAACGGGATAAAATCCTGGAGCTGGCCATCCTGTGGCACAACGCCTATGCCGTCCCTGGTGGAGTCACCGGCCGGGCCAGGGATTTTGCCCTTTTGATCCGGGATGCGGACAAGATCGACTTGTTCCGGGTTTACGCCGGGTACCTTGACCATCCGGAACAGGTGTGGCAGATGTCCCTGAAAGATCTGGGCCGACAGGAAATTTCCCCCAAAGTCCTGGCAGAAGCCCTGGAGAAAAAACTGGTCCACACAGAAGTGAAAAAGAATGCCCTGGACTTTTTCACCGGCTGTCTGTGCCAGATCTTTGATTTTACCTATGCCCCCAGCCTGGCCCTGGTCCGGCAGCAGGGCTATTACCAGAAACTGCTGGATTTCCAGCCGGGGAACCCCCAAAGTGCCCGGCAGCTGGACCGGGTAAAAGAAAAAATCCATGAGGTGATATGATTTCCAGCGGCTGCTGACCGTTGACAGCAGGCCCTCTTTTTCTTCATACAAATTCCATATTCCTATGATACAATAAGTATACAATATAATCTGACAAAGACTTTGCAAAAGGAGGAATCACTTTGAACCAACCCATGGGCAGCAGCTATGAGGCATGGCGGCCGGTGCTGGAGAAGGTGCTGGAACAGCTGGTCCGGGACATTAAGGCCTACAACCAGAAAGAAAAGGACGCAACCGGCGAAAACGCCTATGAGCACCTGATCTACCGGGTGAAAGGCACCGCCAGCATGGAGGAAAAATGCCAGCGGAAAGGGCTGCCGGTGACGGCTAAATCGGCCCTCCATGATATCCACGATGCCATCGGACTGCGGATCGTTTGCCGGTTCCTCAGCGACATCGACCGGAATCTCCGGCTGCTCCGGGCCATCCCCGGCTGCACCATCATCCAGGAAAAAGACTACGTACACAATGTAAAACCCAACGGCTACCGGTCCTATCACCTGATCCTTCGGCTGGAGGAACCCTTCCCGGATGTGGAAGGGAATAATCCGGGGATTTTCTATGCAGAGGTCCAGCTCCGGACCATCGCCATGGATTCCTGGGCCAGCCTGGAACACGAAATGAAGTACAAAAAGAGCATCCGGAACCCGGAACTGATCGGCCAGGAACTGAAGCGGTGCGCTGACGAACTGGCGGCCTGCGACCTGTCCATGGAGACCATCCGGAAGCTGATCCGGGAAAACGGATGATCCATTGACCCAGAAAGGAGTCAACCCCAGATGAAAATTTTGCTTGCAGAAGATGAAAAAGCCATGTCCATGGCCCTGTGCGCCGTGCTGGAACATTCCGGCTATGAAGTGGATCCGGTGTACGACGGACAGGCCGCCGTGGACAAAGCCCGGGAAACGGTGTATGATGCCATGATCTTCGATATTATGATGCCGGTGAAGGATGGAATCACCGCCCTGACGGAACTCCGGAAGGAAGGGGACCGGACTCCAGTGATCATGCTCACTGCCAAAGCAGAAGTGGACGACCGGATCACCGGCCTGGATGCAGGAGCCGACGACTACCTGACCAAACCCTTTGCCATGGGGGAACTGCTGGCCCGTCTCCGGAGCCTGACCCGGCGCCAGGAAGACTTCAACCGGGATACCCTCCAGGCCGGTACCGTGACCCTCAACTGTGCGGAAGGGGAGCTGTCCAGCAAGAGCAGCGTCCGGCTGTCCCCCAAGGAAACCCAGCTGATGAAGTACTTCATGCAGCACCCGGGGAAACCCTGCGAAACCCGGATGCTTTTTGACCGGATCTGGCAGGATGAACAGCAGGAAGACCAGGGCATCGTATGGATCTATGTGTCCTACCTGCGGGAAAAACTCAAGGCCATCGGGGGAAATCTCACCATCGACGGCCATCAGGACGGATCTTTTGTGCTCCAGACGCCGGCCCTGGCCAATTAAGGAGAATTTATCATGGATATGATCCATCGTCTGCGCCGGAAATTCCTGATCCTGGCCTTTGCTGCCGTGGTACTGATCCTGGCCGGGGCCCTGGGACTGATCAACGGCATTACCTATATGAAAATGCGGTCGGAAGTGAACACCCTCCTGACGGCCATTGTCCAGAACGATGGAATCATGCCCTCCCATCAGCCGGGTACCAGCACCGAAAGCTGGCTCAGTGATCCGGAATGGTACAATGACACCCCGGAATTCGCCCATCAGACCCGGTATTTCAGCGTTATTATGGATGAAAGCGGAAAAATCCGCCGGCTGAATCTGTCCAACATCTCCGCCTTCAACGAACTCCAGGCCCTGGAAATTGCCCGTTCCCTGGCGGACAGCACCCAGAGCCAGGGACTGTTCAAGAACAAACGGGCCAGCTACTGCTACAGCGTAACCCCCCGGAATGACGGAGGCAAACTGGTGGTGGTCATGGACTGCACCCGGGATGTGGGGGCCGTGGATGCATTTATGCGGTATTCCCTCCGGTTCGGCCTGGTCTGTGTGCTGCTGTACATGCTGGTGCTCATGTTCCTGAGCAATTACGCTATCCGGCCCTTTGTGGAAAACGTGGCCAGCCAGAAACGGTTCATTACCAACGCAGGCCATGAACTGAAGACCCCCATTGCCATTATTTCCGCCAACGCGGAAGCTCTGGAACTGATCAGCGGCAAAAGCCAGTGGACGGACAACATCCTGTTCCAGGTGAAGCGGGTGACCCGGCTGATCAACGAACTGATCATGCTGGCCAAAATGGGAGAAAAGAATGAGCGGGAACTGAAAAAGGAAACCATGGACATCAGCCACACCTTTACGGAAGTGGTCCAGTCCTTTGCTCCGGTGGTGGAAGGGGAGAAGAAAAAGCTGGTGACGGAGATCCAGCCGGATATCCTGGCTGAAACCGACCCCAAGTATCTTTATGAAATCTTCACCATCCTCCTGGACAATGCGGCCAAATACTGTGACGACGGGGGAACCATCCGGGCCCGGCTGGAAACCCACGGGAAACAGGGGTTCCGGGCCCAGGTGTCCAACGACTACAAAAACGGGGCCGGAGTGGATTATTCCCACTTTTTTGAACGGTTTTACCGGGGAGACGAAAGCCACAACAGCAAAAAGGCCGGCTACGGCATCGGGCTTTCCATGGCAGAAGAGGCCACCCGGCTCCTGGGCGGGAAGATCCAGGTGGAATACAAGGATGGGGTCATTACCTTCGGGGTGACCTTTTAAGAAAAAAGGGAGGTCTTTTTCATGAAGGTGGCCATGCTGGGCACCGGCGCCATTGCTCCTGTGGCCCTGGCCGCCATGAATGCGGCAGTCGGCATAAGTGTGGAAGCCCTCTGGTGCCGGCAGCACAGCCGGCAGCGGGGAGAAACCCTGGCCCGGGACTATGGGATTCCCCGGGTATATACGGACTGCCGGGCTCTTTTCCGGGAAGCGGATGTGGATACGGCGTACATCGCTCTGGTGAACCCGGTCCATTTTGCTTATGCCCGGGAGGCCCTGCTGGCCGGAAAGAACGTAATCCTGGAAAAGCCCTTCTGCACCCGGTGGGCCCAGACCCGGGAACTGGCGGACCTGGCCCGGGGAAAAGGGCTTTTTCTCCTGGAAGCCATGCCCCTGTGGCACGGGGCCCTGTTCCGGAAGATCCGGGAGCTGGTACCGGCCCTGGGGCCCATCCGGCTGGTCCAGGGAAACTATTCCCAGTATTCCAGCCGGTATGACCGGTATCGTAAGGGGGAAGTGCTCCCTGCCTTCGACCCGGCACTGGCAGGAGGGGCCCTGTATGACCTGAACGTGTACAACATCGCCTGGACCGCCGGGCTCTGGGGCCTGCCGGAAAAGGTCCTGTATGCCCCCAACCGGGGGTGGAACGGCGTGGATACCTCCGGAGTGCTGCTCCTGGGATACCCCGGGTTCCAGGCATCCCTCTCCGCCGCCAAAGATTCTGACAGCCCCTCCGGGTTCCTGGTCCAGGGAGAAAAAGGCTGGCTGAAAGTGGAAGGGAAGCCCATCCACCCGGAAAAACTGGAGTGGACCCTGATTCAGGGCCCGGACCAGGACCAGTTCAGCACCGCCGCTGTGAAAAAAGCCCAGAACACAAAAACCTGGACCCCGCCGGAACGGGAAAACCGGATGGTGGAAGAGTTCGAGGATTTCGCCCGGATTGTGGACGGGAAGAAGAAAGAAGAGGCAGAGGCTTATTTAAAGATGACCCTTGCCGCCAGTGAGGTGCTGGAAAGAGCAGCTGGTCATACGATTTGACCGCCCCTGTGGATAGGAAATCTCCGAAAGTTGATGAACGAGTGCCCGACTCCAACGTTGTAGGGGCGGGCCAAAGGCCCGCCCTTCCCGACCTGCGCCTTTTCACCCTTTGTCTGGCGGGCCGCCGGCTGTGCGGCCCCTATAGTTGGTGCTCTTCTTCCCTTTGCACTATTGACCCTTTATGGAAAAATTCAATTAGTAGACCCTCAAAAGGAAAAATAAACTATCACTATTATTTCGATTATCAGGGGAAAATTAGTGTTCAATTTTGTAGAATAGATAAGGCTGGAATAAATTTAGATCGTCTTAACGAAATATGTGAATGGAGTTGATTATAATGATTTCATTTTCAGATGCTTTAAAAGCAGCCCAAAGTTTTGGCGATATAAAGATGTTGAGCTATTGTCAATTTGATAAATATTATGTCTTTAATCCAGCCAAACCAAATACACCATTATATGGAGGGCTATTTGTTATAGTTGACAGACAAACAGGCATAGCTAAATATATAGGGGCATCTTCTTTAATTTCATATGATTTAGGATGGTTGCCTATTGAGAAATGAACTGTTTATTTGTTTTACAAAGCCCCCTGCTCCGGCAGCGGGCTTTTCTTTTGCCTGAATTTCATAGTGTTATACATGGGCACCGGGAAACTGGCTGCCCTATTTTTATGCACAAAAAGGAGAGATGCAAGATGAAGCCCGGAAATCCGGCAGCACCTTGCTGATTACTCGGGCTGGTATGGAACGGGTGTACGGACCGGCAGACGGCAAAAAAACGGCAGAGATTTAATAAAATGAAATCCTTGGAGCGGGCGGCTCTGGCGACATTTTGCTTTGCAAAAGTCTTGAATCGCCCCTGCGGCCAGCCCTGCGGAGCCTTATCGAAAGGTCCGCTTAACCACTGTCCCTTAGTGTAAAGAAGCAGGGACGCCGCTGGAGTTATAGAGGCGGTCGGGCGATGTTCAAGGTAATCAGTGGCCTGAAGAACGCAGACCTGGAGCAGGCCCTGGCAGGAGATTTGTGCGTTATGCCGCTGAAAACCCGGAAAGAGTACCGGAATGCGGTGAGAGAAGTTCTGAAAAGCCGGTATTCGTCCCTCACCTAGATACCCATTCAGTGCAGAATTGCCAATTACGGTCCCAGCAGCAGTCTCATGGGACAGTTGGCCGCAGCACTGAACTGGTAATAAGGACGGTCCCAAAGTCTGCCCTGTGAGGGGCGTTCAGCGGCGTTGGCGGTCGCTTATGCCGTAGCTGGGGACCGTGCGGAGCACGGTGGTGGGGTCATCGGCGATAGCCGATATTTTGCAGGACCGGCCGAAAACAAGGGAGTGTCTGGCAGAAGTAGAAATATGATGAACGCAGTATCCATTGCTGTCTCTCAGGTAGATAGTTTCCATACCACCGTCAAGGTATTCGGTCCTTTCAGAACCTCATGCCCCCACCACCGGGCAAGCCCGGTCCCCCGCCCCTGCAGGGCGGACTTGCCCTCCCGGCGGAGAGTCCTCGCGGGTGTATGGGTATAGAAGTTTTTCCCCTCTGGGAGGCCGGGACGGGTTTGCCTGCGGCGAAACCCCTACGTCGTCGACCTCAAAGCAGCGATAAAAAATTTTTGACCCCATTTCTGAATAACTATACGGCGATGAAGGGTTCGCTGAGAATTTGTTGATAGATACATAGCCCCCCTTTTTTCACAAATTTCATGTTTCTTCCTTCTTTTATCGTGTAGAATAGAAGGGAAGTGATACGAAGGAGGAATATCCATGCATCTGAAAAAATCTGCGGCGGCGCTGGCTCTGGGGCTTTCTCTGGCTCTGCCTCTGTCCGCTTTTGCTTTTGGCCATACCACTCTGCTCCGGCAGGATTATTCGGACGGGAAGGCGGCAGGCCAGGTGCCCTTTGTGGACGGGCTGAAGGAGGCCAATCTCCAGGCCAACCTGAACCACCTGATCAAGGAAAAGGCCAATGCCCTGGGGAAAAAAGCCGGGGGCAAGGCGGTGCTTTCTTATGAAGTGACCATGAACCGGCCTACCCTGTTCAGCATCATCCTGAAGGCGGAAGGGGACCGGACGGTGTATGCCGGCATGAACCTGGACGTAACCGGGGGGAAGGTCCTGGAAGACCAGGATCTGCTGTATACCAATTCCACGGAATATGCCCAGTATATCCAGGGGAAAAATTACGTGTTCGCCGAAGAGGGGATCCGGGTGGCTTCCCAGCCGGAAGGGCCCTTGGACACCACCATCCCTTATACGAAACTGCTGAAGGCCATCAACGTGGCGGAAGGGGCCCGGCTGCTTACCAGCTACAAACTGGACAGCAATGGGGAAGACATGACTCTGGACCTGAAGCCCGGTGAACTGGTGGCCCTGTACATGGATGCCAACCCCACCAGCGGCAACCAGTGGGTGATGGTGGACCAGAGCGCCCAGCCAGGGTTTGTAAACCTGGGCCATTCCTTTACCCTGCCTCTGCTGAACCCCACCGGCCAGGCAGGCTCTCCCGGGGTGACCATCCTGTTCGCCGGTTTCAGCCAGCCCGGTGACTACCAGATCAAAGCGGTCTACGCAAAAAAAATGACCGCCCCCTTAAGGGAGCGGGTGTTTCGGTTCAGGGTAAGGTAACGAAGCTGTTGCACGCATATTTTTCACGTGCAACAGCCCTTTTTTTTCATTTCCCAAAATACTCCTCATACACCCGTATCAGCTGGCGGGCGGTGGCGGCATCTCCGTAGCGGCAGATCCGGGCCACGTGGAGGGCTTTGCGGCCGAATCTTTCCGGCAGCAGGATCATCCCGTGCATGTTCCACTGGTAGATCCCATTGGGCATCCGGGACCGGAAGTAGTCCGCCAGGATTCCATCTTTGGGGTCGCACCGCTTTTCCAGGGTGTTCACGTTGCTGAATTCCCGGAACCGGTCCTGGTCGTCTGGATGGATGAAATTGCTGATGTAGTAGTCCCAGGCTTTGGGGCTGTCGAAGGTCCTCCCTGGCTGGAAGGGGGAGTTTTTGTACCAGAAGGCCAGGGGACGGGCCTCTTTTTTGTCCATATCCAGCAGGGTCACTGTGTTGTACAGTTCATAGACCCGGTCCTGGAGTCCCTGGAGTTTGTTTGCCTGGAGCCGGTCCATGGTGGTAGTGATGTTCTGGAGCCGGCATTTGTACAGGTAATAGTCATTGGCCTGGGCAATCAGGTGTATCTGGAGCCAGAAGAACTGTCTCTGACTCTGGAAGGTGACGGACCCTTTCTGGCCCGGTTCCGCTACCTGTTGGATGCAGGGGGCCAGGGTCTTCCACAAAAAGCTGTCCGGCCGGCTCATGTCTGCAGCCACGGCTTCCGGATTGGGGAAGCCCATGGACCGGGTCACCTTCTGATAGGCGCTGTTGGAAAAGAAGAATTGGAACTGGTGGCTGTCAGCCTGATCTTTTTTAAATTCCACCAGGGCCAGGGGACTGTCGGTGATCAGATTCACCCGGTCTGCCTCATCGAAATACCGGCGCATGGCGTCTGTTTCGTGGAACAGCCCCACTTTTTCTGCCACCCAGCGGGAATCCACCACTTCCAGGGGACGGCTGAACAGGAATCCCTGGAGCCGGTCGCAGCCGATGGAACGGAGGAATTCCGCATGGTCAGGGGTCTCTACTCCTTCCGCCAGGGTAAAGATGTCCAGCTCTTTGGCCATCCGGACCACATTTTTCACCACGGTCCGGGCCCGGTCAGTGAAACTGTCCAGAAAGGCCATGTCCAGCTTGATGGTGTCGAAACCATAGTCTTTCAGTACGTTCAAAGAAGAAAAGCCGCTGCCAAAGTCGTCCATCCAGATCTCGTAACCGGCGGACCGGAACTGGTCCAGCACCGGGGCAATGGAGCTCATGTCCTGGACAAAGACGCTTTCGGTGATTTCCAGAGCCAGCTGGCTGTGAGGGATGCCGGCCCGGTCCACCCGGCCGTTGATCTCTTCAAATAAATTGCAGGCAAAAAAGTCCAGCCGGGACAGGTTGAAGGAAACCGGCACCATGGCCATGCCTTCATCAGCCCGGGGATGGTAATGGGCGCAGATCTGGTCCACCATGCACAGGTCCAGCTTGTGGATGGTGCCGGATTTTTCCAGGGCAGGGATGAAGATGCCCGGGGAAATCAGCCCGTGGACCGGGTCCTGCCAACGGGCCAGGGCTTCGAAACCGCAGAGGGTATAGGACAGGCTCCGAACAATGGGCTGGAAATACAGTCGGATCCAGCCTTTGGCAATGGCTTCATCTAAATGGGCGCAGACGTACTCCTGGAGAGCGGTCCGGTCCGGGGTATGGAATTGGGAAGCACGGGTATCTGGAGCCATGAGGCACCTCTTTTCTTATTTTCTCACCGGACAGGACCGTCCAGGCTCCCCGCTAACGGAGCAATCCGGAAGAATCCTGTCCCTGCGCGCAAAACACTTTTATAAGTATATACGGACTGTAAAAAAATACAACAGATTTCTGCACTTTTCACAGAGTTTTTTTTAATTGTTCATGAGGGAACCGGGAGCCTCCTCCTTCTGGCCATCTCCGGAGGAATATGATAAAATAAAAAGTCATGGATTGTACGTATTCAGGGATCATCCCTGCTGGATCATAAAGGAGTCTCTAATGGAAAGAAAAGATATCGAACTGCTGTCCCCGGCAGGCACCTGGGAAGCTTTGGAAGCGGCTGTGTTTGCCGGTGCCGACGCGGTGTACCTGGGGGGCAGCCATTTTGGCGCCCGGGCCTATGCGGAAAACTTCGGACCGGAGGAAATGACCCGGGCCATCCGGTTCGCCCATCTCCACCGGGTAAAGATCTATGTAACGGTGAACACCCTGGTGGATGACGGGGAAATGCCTGATCTGGGGGAATACCTGTGCTTTTTGAGCAATATCGGGGTGGACGGGATCATCGTCCAGGACCTGGGGGTGATCCGGGTGGCCCGGCAGGTGGCGCCGGAACTGCCCCTTCACGCCAGTACCCAGATGACGGTGACCAATTCCGCCGGGGCTCTGTTTACATACCACAATGGTATGGAACAGGCGGTGATGGCCCGGGAAACCTCCCTGAAGGATCTGAAGACCATCTGTAATATCACCCCGGGCAAGATTGAAGGATTCATGCACGGAGCCCTGTGCGTGTGCTACAGCGGCCAGTGCCTCATGAGCAGCATGATCGGAGGCCGCAGCGGCAACCGGGGCCGGTGTGCCCAGCCCTGCCGGCTGCCCTACACTTTGGTGAACAAGGACGGGAAGGACCTGCTGGCCAAGGTGGATGCCGGCCATTACCTGCTGTCCCCCAAAGACCTGAACACCCTGGATGTGCTGCCCCAGCTGATCGAAACGGGGATCCATTCTTTCAAGATCGAAGGCCGGATGAAGCGGCCGGAATATGTGGCGGTGGTGACGGACATTTACCGCCGGGCCATTGACAGCTACCTGGCCGGCCATTATGAAGTGCCCCAGGAAGACCGGGATAACATCGAACAGATCTTCAACCGGGATTTCACCACTGCCTATATGGTGAACCGGCCTGGACGGACCATGATGAGCGACCGGCGGCCCAACAACCGGGGAGTGCTCCTGGGCCGGGTCCAGAGCCTTGCCAAGGATCATACCGCCGGCACCCTGAAGCTGGACCGGGACCTGCACCTGGGAGACGGACTGGAATTCTGGGTCAGCGTAGGGGGCCGGGTGGGCACCTCCGTGGAACATATGACCGTAAACGGGAAAGAGGTGCCGGTGGCCCGGGCAGGCAGCAGCGTCACCATTCCCGTACCCCGGGGAATCCGGCTCAACGACCGGGTGTTCCGGACCTATGACAATGAACTGATGCAGTATGCCGCCCAGTATTTTGGAGAAGACCACAAGAAACGGATCCCTCTGTATGCAGAAGTCACCGCTCGCCTGGGCCAGCCCATGGAAGTGAAAGTGACCGACGAAGAAGGGAATACCGGCTCTGCAAAAACCGGGTTCATTGTGGAAAAAGCCCGGAAACATGCCCTGGATGAAGCTGCGGTGAAAAAGCAGCTGGACCGGCTGGGGACCACGGAATTCTCCCTGGGAGAACTGGTCTGCCGCCTGGATGAAGGGGTCATGGTCCCCATGAGCGAAATCAACGAAGCCCGCCGGGCAGCCGTGGAAGAACTGACCCAGAAGCGGCTGGACGCCTTCCTGCCTCCCCGGAAAAAGGCTGTGTGGCACAGGGAAGTGCTCCGGCAGCGGGAAAACCACGGCACCCGGAAACACAGCCAGCTCAGCGTCCAGGTGGACACCCTGGAAAAGGCCAAAGTGGCCCTGGAAGCCGGAGCCGATGTGCTGCTGGTGGGAGGGGACAGCTACACCCTGCCTCTCCTTACCCTGGAAGATTACAGCACCATCAGCGGCTGGACCCGGGCCCGGGGGAAACAGTGGATGGCGGCCACCAGCCGGATCGTCAGCGAAGGCCAGCTGAAGTACTTCCGGAACGCCCTGGCCCAGTGGGCGGCTCTCCAGCCCGACGGGTTCCTGATCGCCAACAACGGGCTGGTGGAAATGGCCCAGGAGCTGGGGCTGCCTCTGTGGCTGGATTATGACATGAACGCCTACAACAGCCAGAGCATCCTGTTCTGGCAGGAACAGGGCTTTGCCGGGGTAACCCTGTCTCCGGAACTGACCCTCCAGCAGGTGGGGGCCCTGGTGAAGAAGAGCCCGCTCCCCATTGAGTGTCTGGCGGAAGGGGCCCTGGAAATGATGGTCAGCGAATACTGTGTGGAAGGGAGTTTCCTGGGGAACCTGCACAAAGGATCCTGCAGCTTCCACTGCAAAGAGCAGGGATTCCTGGAAGACCGGAAGAAGGAAAAGTTCCCTCTGAAGCAGGACCAGTTCGGCCGGATGCACGTGCTCAACGGCCATCCCTTGTCCATGCTGGCCAATGTGCCGGATATGGAAAAGGCCGGGATCGCCCGGCTGCGGATCGATGGCCGGGGCTATACCGCCGAAGAGCTGGGTGAACTGACCGCCCTGTACCGGGGCGTGCTGGACGGGGACACCAAAGTGGAAGAGAACCGGCCCCACACCACCCGGGGACATTATTTCAGAGGAGTTTTGTAAGCATGGGGAAATTTGCTGTCAATACATTGGAATTCGATAAAGTGAAGGCGCTCCTGGCGGACCAGGCAGGGACTTCTCTGGGCCGGAGACTGGCCCTGGACCTGGTGAGCTCCAGCCGGTTCGAACAGGTGAAACTGGCCCAGGAGGAAACTGCCGAAGCCGTCCAGCTGCTGGACGAAGGGAAACGGCTGCCCCTGGGGGGCATGACGGATATCAGTCCCCTGGTGAAACGGACCCGGGTAGGGAGCATCCTGGAGCCGGAAGACTTCAAGGCCATCGGAGACACCATCGACGGGCTCCGGCATCTGAAGCAGTTCCTGCTGGAAGACACGGAAAACGCTCCGGCCCTCCGGGATTATGGTCCCCAGCTGGGGGATTTCACCCGGCTGAGCAAGCAGCTGTCCAGCGCCCTGGATGAAAAGGGGAACATCAAGGATAACGCTTCCGTAAAGCTCCAGGGCCTGCGCACCGGGATCCTGGCGGCCAAGAACCGGGTGAAGGACAAACTCACCAATATCCTCCACGATCCCAACAACCAGAAATACTTCCAGGATGCCCTGGTGACCATGCGGGAAGACCGGTACGTAATCCCCATCAAACAGGAATACCGGCTGAACTTCCCCGGGGTGGTCCATGACCAGAGCGCCAGCGGGGCCACCTTGTTCGTGGAACCTATGGCAGTGGTGAACCTGAACAACGACATCAAGAAATACCGGCTGGAGGAACAGGCAGAAGTGGAACGGATCCTCCGGACTCTCACCGGCCATGTGGGCAGCGAGGCGGAAAACATCCTCAGCTCCCTGGAAGTGGCGGCCCAGGTGGATCTCATCGGTGCCAAGGCCGCCCTGGCCCAGAAGCTCCACTGCTGCCGGCCCATGATGATCCTCCAGCAGCGGCTGCGGATTACCCAGGGACGCCATCCTCTCCTGGACCAGGAAAAGGTGGTGCCTCTGGACATCAACCTGGGGGACGATTTCACCACCCTGCTGATCACCGGCCCCAATACCGGCGGGAAAACCGTGGCCTTAAAGACCGTGGGGGTGTTCGCCCTCATGGCCCAGGCAGGGATGTTCGTCCCGGCCAAAGAAGCCATCCTGCCGGTGTTCGGCGGTGTCTATGCGGATATCGGGGATGAACAGAGCATTGAACAGAGCCTGTCCACTTTCTCCGGCCATATGAAGAACATGATCTCCATTTTGGATGAAGTCCGGGAAGGGGACCTGGTGCTGGTGGACGAAGTGTGCGTAGGGACTGATCCCACCGAAGGGGCGGCCCTGGCCATGGCCATGATCGAGTACCTGTACAACAAAAAGGTGCTTACCATCATGACCACCCACTACAGCGAACTGAAGACCTTTGCCTACGAGCATGAGGGTATGGAAAACGCCAGTGTGGAATTCGATCCGGAAACCCTCCGGCCCACCTACAAGCTGCTCATGGGTGTGCCCGGCAGTTCCAACGCCTTCTACATCAGCAAACGGCTGGGGCTGCCCCAGGAGATCCTGGACGAAGCCAAGACCTTCATCGGAGAAGGCCACAGCAATATGGAACGGGTGCTCCAGAACCTGGAAGGGGAGCGCCGGGAATATGAAAGCCGGAAGGACGAAATCGCCTCCCTCCAGCGGGAAGCGGAATACCTGAAGAACGAACTGACCCGTCAGAAGCAGGACCTGGAAAAGAGCCGGAACGCCATTTTACGGAAGGCCCGGGAACAGGCGGACGAACTGTACCGGAACGCCCGGCGGGAATCCACTTCCATTTTGAAGGAACTGCGGGCCAACCAGGACATGGTGGAAAGCCGGAAGGTGGAACAGCTGGCGGAACTGTCCCGGAAGGTGCTGAACAAGAACTTCTCCATTGACGGGAAGCCCATGCCGGAAGGTCAGGGGCTCACCAGCGGCAATGCGGCGGTGGGCAAGAAGGTGTATGTGAAGAAAATCGGCCAGAGCGGCACCATTGTGGCCCTGAACGGCAAGGAAGTCACCGTGCGGATCGGGATCATGAAGATGAATCTGAAGCTGAAGGACTGCCTGCTGCTGAAGGAAGCGCCCAGCCAGCCCCGGAGCACCCACCGGACCCTGAAGAAGAGCACCAGCCAGGGCCACAACCTGTTTGTGAAGAAGGCCCAGGACGCCACGGTGCAGATCGATGTGCGGGGCAAGACCGTGGATGAAGCCATCCCCTATGTGGACAAGGCCATTGACGATGCCCTGCTGGCCGGGATGGACCGGTTCCGTCTGGTCCACGGGAAAGGCACCGGCATGCTGCGGAAAGGCCTCCTGGAATACCTGGACCAGCATCCCAATGTGCTGAAAACCGAAATGGCCCCCCTGAATGAAGGGGGATTCGGGGCCACCATTGTGTGGGTGAAATAAAAGCGCGGTGCCTGGGCGCCGCGCTGTCAACGGTCGGCGGCCGGAGGAGG
>ENA-ORSI01000630-ORSI01000630.1-human-gut-metagenome-genome-assembly--contig:-NODE-630-length-36692-cov-7.298360_pt1 | contig 36692 bp, 33 predicted proteins | sample MGYA00242187_ERZ509154 | MGnify/ENA primary metagenome ERZ509154 (study PRJEB26280, sample SAMEA2338627) | human gut metagenome | biome: human gut; feature: human-associated habitat; material: faeces...
TTCCCGCCAGCGCCAGGAAGGCGGCGATGCTTCCGCCTACGCCGCCGGTACCTGCTATGAGGTATTTCAGATTACTGTTTGCCATTTGTTGTGTATGGTTTATTGAACGTAGTTTTCCTTTTCCATATAGTAAAGCCCTTCGCCCCGGTCACCGTTTTCCATGTCTTCCAGCTCTACTTTGAAGATACGGTAGGGAAGGTCTTTTTTGGGATGCTTGGGCATGTCTACTGTCAATAGATAGGCGTTGCCATATTCGTTGCTGTCGAAATATTCTTTTATTTCCTGCTTCATCAGCACGGGGACTTTCTCGCCGTCTATCCAGACGGTGACTTTCAGTTGCCCGGGGCGGGGAGCCATCTGGCATTCTCTGGCTTCTTTGTTTTGTTCTTGTTGCTCAATGTCACTCAGGTTTTCACCGTGTACCAATGACTCGGGCTTTGTTTCTTTCATCCATTGGTAGGTACGTGTCAAGCTCATGGGACGGACGTATATCTGATAAGTAGGCATGGCTCCGGGGATGCAGAAAGTACGCAGGCCATAAGCTTCCATACGATGATAACGTATGTCGAGTGTAGTGTCGCGGTCGGCGATGAAATCCCAGGCCCAGAACTCCAGGCGGTGTTCAGTCTCGGGCAGCCCGCTTTTCATGGCAATGTGCGCATAGGAGGGCAGATAAATAGAGGCTGCACTTTGATATTTCCCTTTGGGTATACGGGCCGTGTAATGCCCGTCTTTGTCGGTTATGGCTTCTATGATGTCATTGAACTGCGGGTTTTGCCACCAGACGCTGGCACTGTCTATCGGCTGTCCGTTGTAATCAGTCACCCGTCCGTGAATGGTTACCGAGTCTTGCTGTTGTGCATAAACGGCAGTACAGGACAATAAGAATAAAAGGAAGATAATCTGTTTCACAGTATTGTTATTGTATGGAGTTTATTAGAAAATGGCAATGTACTTTCTTTGTACATTGCCATCTGGAATGAATATCATTACACATTGAACCTGAAGTGCATGATGTCCCCATCCTGCACCACATACTCCTTGCCTTCCACACCCAACTTTCCGGCTTCGCGCACGGCTGCTTCGCTGCCATACTTGATATAATCCTCATACTTGATGACCTCTGCCCGGATAAACCCTTTCTCGAAATCCGTATGGATAACGCCGGCGCATTGCGGTGCTTTCCATCCCTTGCGATAGGTCCATGCCTTTACTTCCATCTCTCCGGCAGTGATGAAGGTTTCGAGGTTCAGCAGGCTGTAGATAGCTTTAATCAAACGGTTGCAACCGCTCTCTTTCAGTCCCAGGTCTTCGAGGAACATCTGTTTTTCCTCGTATGTCTCCAGTTCGGCAATATCGGCCTCGGTCTGGGCGGAGATGATGATAAGTTCGGCATCCTCGCCCTTGATGGCTTCGCGCACCTGCTCTACGTACTGGTTGCCGCCGGCGGCACTGACGTCATCCACGTTGCAGACGTAGAGCACAGGTTTGGTAGTAAGCAGGAACATCTGCTTGGCGCATTGTTCCTCGTCGTCGTTCTGCGGGATGACGGTGCGGGCGCTTTGTCCTTGTTCCAGGGCATCCTTGTAGCGGAGCAGGAGTTCGTACTCTATCTTTGCAGCCTTGTCGCCACCCACCTTGGCTATTTTCTCTACGCGCTTGATGCGGTTTTCCACGGTTTCGAGGTCCTTCAGTTGCAGCTCTGTGTCGATGATTTCCTTGTCGCGCACGGGGTTCACCGAACCGTCCACGTGGACGATGTTGCCGTTGTCGAAGCAGCGCAGCACGTGAATGATGGCGTCGCACTCGCGGATGTTGCCCAAGAACTGGTTGCCGAGTCCTTCACCTTTGCTGGCGCCCTTCACCAGTCCGGCAATGTCGACGATGTCGCACACGGCAGGTACGATACGCCCCGGGTGAACCAGCTCGGCGAGCTTCGTCAGTCGTTCGTCGGGTACGGACACTTGTCCCATTTGGGCGTCGATTGTACAGAACGGGAAGTTTGCCGCTTGTGCCTTTGCGCTGCTCAAGCAGTTGAAAAGAGTGGATTTTCCTACGTTGGGAAGGCCCACGATACCAGCTTTTAATGCCATAGTGTTATCTTGTTTTTTAGTTATTGTTCAGTTAATTGGATGCAAAGATAGTGCAAACCGAAGGCAGAATGAAATGAACGCGTTCATTTTTTATGCTGAGGTGCAGCCTATCTTCACTTTTTTAAGCAAAGATAGTACTTACCGGGGAAAGTGGGTATGTTAATTTGCATTAAAAGCACGAGAGTAAAATGATAAATTGATAGTTTTGTCGCAATTATAAATTTAAGTATCATTCTATAAATCAATGCGATTATGAAAAACAAAGTAAGAAAAATTCTGATGATTTTATCATGTCTCATCAGCTTGTCTTTTACATTATCTGCACAGAATCCTTATCTGCCGCTTTGGGAATTTATTCCTGATGGTGAGCCCTATGTGTTTGAGGATCCTGACTGTCCCGGCAAGTACCGTGTCTATATTTATGGTTCGCACGACAATCTCAAGTGGATGTATTGCGGACGTGACCAAGTAGTGTGGTCAGCACCCATAGAGGACCTGACCCGTTGGAGATATGACGGCGTGATATTTAAAGTCAATGAGTCGCCCGAGCTGTATAAACTGAATGCTGATGGAACCGACGACGTGCTTTTTGCCCCTGACGTGACAGTAACTACCGATGCCGATGGTAAGAAAACTTATTACCTCTTTCCGAATAATCAAGGTAGTGGACGCAATTCCATGATTGCCAAAAGCGACCGTCCCGATGGCCCGTTTACGGTATGCAACTGGCATAAGGAGCGTCCTCGCGAGACTTTCGGTTGTTTGGGATTCGACCCCGCAGTGTTTGTCGATGATGATGGACGTGTGTATGGTTATTGGGGATTTGGCATTTCGCATGGCGCGGAGTTGGACCCTGCTACCATGTGCACGGTAAAGCCGGGTACCGAAGTGGTGGAGAACATGATTTCAGGCTATCGGCAGGAAGGTATATTCCGCTTCTTTGAGGCATCCTCCATCCGCAAGATTGAGGATAAGTATGTGTTTATCTATAGCCGTACTACCGCTGAGGGTGAAGATGGCTTGCCGAACGCCAGCAACTATACGCTGGCATACGCTTATAGCGAGCATCCTCTGGGTCCCTGGACCTATGGCGGAACAATCATCGATGCCCGTGCGCGCGAGTATGATGAAAAAGGCAATGTGATAGCTTCGGCCATGCCCGGTGGAAATACGCATGGCAGTATCTGCAAGATAGGAGGGCAATGGTACGTGTTCTATCATCGCCAGATAGGTACTGATTGCTATGCACGCCAGGCTATGGTGTCGGCCATTGATGTAAAGGTGGAAAAAGGAAAAGGTGGGAAAGTCGTGATTTCGCGCGGGGAATTCAACTCTGAGGGTTTCCTTCTTGAAGGGCTCAATCCTATGCAGCGCATCTCGGCCGGGTTGGCTTGTTGGCACACCAATCCCGGAGGTATCAAAGAGGTCTATCCCCATTATGTCTACACGGGGTCTTACATCCGGCCTGTGTACCGGGATAATAATCCCTATGCCGGCGATAACAACCACAAAATCCCGTTCGCTCCGGTGGTGAATAATACAAGTGGGTCGATTGTAGGATATAAATACTTGAATATGAATGCCGTTCCGCGAGATAAGTCTTTGCAGATGCAGTTAAGGTTGAAGGCTGAAGATACCGACGGACGCATCCGCATCATGCTGGGTAGCTCTTGGACAACAAAAGGCGGTGTAGAGATAGGACTTGTGGATGTGAAGGCTGGCAGCACTTGCAGGGAGTTCTATGCTCCGCTCTCTATTCCGGCAAAGCTGCATAAGGGAAAGCAGCCGCTCTTCTTTGTCTTCGAATCAGAAACCGAAGGCCAGTCCATCTGTGAGTTTTATGATTTCCTCATGTTGGCACGCCCATAAGTCTTTATACTTATGGAGGCGGATACTTATCTTGTGAGACCTTCTAAATAGAGCTATTGTATTAGTTCACAGTACTGAACACTTTGTTACACCCCGTCGGAACAGATTGTTTCTCTTGTATGAAACGACTTGTTTCGACGGGATAAAACGATTTGTTCCGTTATAGGAAACACTTTGTTTCCTTATAGAGAACACTCTGTTCCATTATAGGAAACAAACCGTTTCCATAGTCGGAAATGAAATGGGGCATATGCTTCATTGATACCGCTATTACTTTTCCTCCTCGAATATTCGGTTGAAAACTTGCCGCAGCTGTCCTTCGTCTGCGATAATGGCTTGGAGCTTCTTCAGCTGTTCCGCATTCTTGCCCTCGGGAAACCAGAGCTTCAGATAACCGCCGGGTGCATATTTTGCCATGAGATGCTGATGGAACCGCTGGTAGTGCCACTCCTTGTCGGCGGCAGGATTCTGTTTCAATCCGTACTGCACGGTGCGGCGCAGGGTGATGTCCGGGTCGATGATACGGTCCGCTTCGGCAACAATCTTGCCGTAGATCTGTTTCTTATTGAAGTCGTACCGTTGGATCATCACGATGACCTTGTCGCCGATAGCGAAGGAGGCGTCATCGTAATGGAAGGAATAGGAGCACATGACCACCACGCCGTCAGGGAGATTGCAGAAGACGCCGCCGGCGTACTTGCCCGCGATCTCCGCCTGCCGCCGGGACCCCTCGGGGTGGCGCAGTTCCGCGCCGTCAAAGGGGTTGGGATTGGTCTCCTTGACGGAGATGACCAGTTTTCCGCTCTCCCTGTCATACTCCTTCACGATGCAGTCCAGGGCGTCGCCCCGGTGGTACTGCTCCCGCAGGTCGGGGATGGCGGTATAGCGCATCTCCCGCTGGGTCAGGTCGATGTCGTACCCGCCGCACTCCACCAGGCAGCGCCGGGGGCCGACGGCCAGCACATGGCACTTGACCCGCGCCCCGGCCCGGTGCATGGACAGCTGGGTGGAGAAGTAGTAGCGGCGGGCGCGCAGGGCCATGCGGCGGGATGCGATGGCAAAGCCGGCCTCGCGGTCCACATGGGTCACCACAAAGTCGATGACCGCCCCGCTCATGTTCCGCAGCACATAGTCCGGCCGTTCCTCGCCCTGCATCCACATCTCGGTGGATGGGATCAGGATGCGCACGCGGAATGGGATCACGGTGGCGCAGTACATATCCTGGCGTACCATCTCCCCGGTGCGGCGGTCCCGGACCCGGACGGAGTGTCGGTCCACGCCGGCGATGGCGCCGGTGAGCACGCTGCGGCCGCGGTAGGATGCGTAGATGGAGTTCCATTCCTGCCTCTGCTCCGGGGAGAGGCCGCGGTCCAGGGCGTTGAAGTCCAGGTCATAGAAACTGCGCCGGTCGTTTCCCTGGGTTGTCTCCGGCTGAGAACGGTTTTCCAGGGTCGCTTCCGCGGTAGAAGGCCCGGACGCTTCTTCCGAAGCCGCGGCTGTCCGGCGTGTCCTTCTGGCCGCCCGGCGGCGGGGCGGGGGTTCCGGCTCTGCGGCATCGTCACGCACGCCGTGTTCCGCTGCCCCGGGTAGGTCGCCATCGGCATTACCAGTGCGTTCCCCGGCAGGGACGCTCTCCGGCCCGTCTCCCGCCTCTCCATGGACAGGGACTTCGGCGCCATCGGGACCATCCGACGGACCAGCCTCCAAGCCTTCCGCGGGCGGGGAAATGCCATCTGTCCCGGACACGGTTTCGTCCAAGGCATGTCCCGGGTCCGGGAACGGCGACTGCTCCCATTCGGGGAAGTCCGCAGGGGCCTCCCCGGCGGCGTCCAGCCAGGGCATACCGGCCGGTTCCTCCGGCACGGGCATATCCCCGTCGATCCTGTCTTCGGCGTCCGGAGAGGGGCCCGGCTCCAGGCCGAGGATCTCCGGCGCCGTCTCGTCCCCGGCATCCGGCTCCATGGCTCCGCCGGATTCCTGCTCCAATGCCATGTCCTGCCCATCTGCGGACGGGTCTTCCGGCACCGGCGCTGAGTCATCCGGTTTGGGTGCGCCCTCCTCCATCGGCGCAGCCGCGGGGTCCCCGTCAGGCAGGGCCGCGGCGTCCTCTGCCATCCCAGTTTCCACAGCAGAGGGATCTTCCACAGTTTCGGCGGCAGGGACGGGCTCCATTTCCAGTTCAGGGGCAGGTTCGGGTACGGCTTTCTTTTTCGGCATAGCTAATTCCTCCTGTCATGTCAGTTTCCTTCCCGGGCAAAGAAACGGTGGGAGCCGTCTTTCTGCCGCAGGGCGTAAAATACCGTGTTGGGGATGGACAGTGCCGGCGGGGGGCCGCCGCCCGAAAGCAGGACCACCACACGCTCGGCCCTGCTCACGGCGGGGGGCGAGCGCGCGTCGGGGCCGATGAGGTCGCCAGCGTGGAGCACGGTGAACAGGCTTATTCGTCTGCCGGCCACAGAGAAGCGTAGCAACACCGCGCCCTTAGCCTCCGCCCAGAAGTCGGACGGAACGGCGCCGGACAGTTCCAGCATCACATCGATGGCCTCCAGTAGCCGTGCGTCAGGCGCTTTCTCCGGCAGGAAGATCACATCGCCCTGGCGGCGCACCTCGACATCCCCGCAGCGAAACTGCCGCAGCATGGCGTCCAGAAAACCGGGCGGCACCGCCTTCTCCGGCGGGAAGAACCGCGCCTTCAGCAATGCCTCCAGCTGATTTTTGCGCGCGCAGCCCAGGCGCCTCAGCACATCCAGCACATACCGCTGCTGTTTGGATAAAAGCATTGTTTACCACATCCTCTCCGGCGGGGCGCACAGGCTGTTGAGATAGGGATCCACCATCAAATCGCTCTCGCTCTCCGCGATGCAGTTGAGGATGGTCGCCATGGTGTAGGCCGTGGAGTTTTTGACCTCGCGCTCCAGGTTGGCGGCCAGTTTGCTCTCCGCGGAGCGCAGCACCATGCCGTCCAGCAGACGGAGTTTGGCGCGGATGCGGCTTTTGGGGAGCGTGGCGTTTCCAATGCGGAAACTGTCAGAATAGAACAGCCGTTCCACAGCGTTTTCAAACACGCGGGCTGTCTCCGGGTCAAAGCAGTCAAGTTCGCAGGCGTCCAGGATGTCCAGAAGTTCCTCCTCTTCCTCCTCGTCTGTCCGTCCGTCCCAGGCCGCGCCCGCCGCCGGCTGGGGCGTGACAGACTGACTGACTTCTTTCTCACTAAGTTCTTTTTTTCTTTTTTCTTTCTTACTGGGCGGCGGATCGTGCGGTTCTATAACCGTCTTTTCCGCTGTTCCAGAGCCGCCGTTTCCGCCGTTCTGGAGCGGCAGATTCTGCGGTTCTGACGGCGGCGGGGACTCCGGCACCTCCTCAAGACCCGCCAGATCTGCGGTTCTAAAACTGCCCTCATCCCCCTCGTCCGTGAGGAAGGGGGCGCATTGGTAGTCCGGATCGTCCACAGGTTCCACCCGGGCCAGGTAGATCTGGTTGGCGTCGCCCCGGCCGCACCGTTTCTCCCAGATGAGCTGGCGTCCCGCCAGGACACGGAAGGCGGCGGTGACCCGTTTCTCACACACCCGCAGTTCTTTGGCCAGCGCCAAGCGCGGGAAAATGACGAACACCTCGCCCTGGTCGTTAATCCAGCCCTTCCTACGGGAGAGCTGGAAACGGTTGAGAAGAAAGGTATAGGCTACCTTGGCGTCCAGGCTCATGTCGGCGTAGCGGGGGTCGGAAAAGAGCCAGCGGGGCATCTGCATGTAGTAGAGATTCTGTATGTCCGTCTGCTTCATCAAGGAGAAGCCGGGGCGTTCCTTCAGTTTCGCGGCCCTCATAGGGATACCTCCAGTCTGTTTTTACATTCTCGGGCGGCTGTTCATAAAAGCATCAAACTTCGGGCGTTTTAGGATGTGAAATGCCTGAGCATCAGACAGAGCACGCATGGGGAACGCGCTGATCCATATCCCATGCGTGCCCCGCGGTCAAAACAATTCTTACTGCTATCCCTCCGGCTCGTCCTCGCCCAGCACTGAGGACACGCCCTTTTCCACCATGCCCAGGTCGTCGTCCCCGCCGGTGAAGTCATAGTCAAACCGGGGCTCCGGCCCGTCCAGCGGCTCCGGCGCTTTCACATCCGACTGGGCCGCAGGCGCGGGATCCGGCTCCGCTTGGGGCGGTTCCTGCCCGGGGTGTTCCGCCGGTTTTTCCGCCTCATTGGCCATACGCGCGCGCCATGCGGGAATGTGCTCGCTCACTGGCGTGGGCCGCAGTTTTTGGAAGGCGGGGAACTCATCGGGAATGATCTTGTAGAGGAGCATGGGCTTCTGCCCCCGCAGGAGGACCAGACACTGCTTGTTGTCCATGCGCTGTATCTCATCCGGCTGCATCAGCGCCCGCTGGGTGTTGCTGCGGGTCTGGGAGTAGGGCCGGGTGGTGGAGTAGACCGGGGAGAACAGCGGCATGAGGGGGAACTGGTTGTTGTTGACCCGGATGGTGACGGAGCCGCATTTGTCCGAGATATATTCCGCCGTCATCTGGTCGTTGCAGCCCAGGCAGATCTGGATGTCGCAGTTGCCGATCAGTTCCTCCCACTCTTTCTTCTCGTAGCGGTCGGAGAGCTGACTGATGGACTGCACGATGAGTTGGCAGTGGATGCCGCGGCTGCGGCATACGCTTAAAGTTTTCTTGAAATCAATCAATTTTCCAATGTTACAGAATTCTTCCAGGCATACATTCACCGTCACCGGCAGGCGTCCGCCGTCGCCCTCCCGCCGGGCGTAGTTCATCAGGCGGGAGAAGAGTTGGGAGAAGAAAAGAGAACTTAAAAACTCCAGGCTGCTGTCCTGGTCGGAGATGGCGCAGAAGTAGGCGCAGGGCCTTTTGCCCGGGAGCGTCATGTCGATTTCGTTATAGGCGGTGATCTTGTCCACCAGGGGATTCTGGAACACGGCCAGGCGGTTGCCAAGGCCAATGGCGATATTGCCCCAGATCTGGCGGTTTGCCAGCTTGAAGATGCCGTAGGGCGCTTTGGCCGGGTGGTCCTTGGGCAGGCCGTTCATGATCTCCTCCAGGCTCTGGAAACTCTCGCTGGAGAGTAGCCGGTAGATGGCGCCCAGGCTCCGCTCGTGGATGGGGCGCAGTTTGCCGTCCGGCCCCTTGAGACGGATGACATAGTGGATAAGGGCCACCAGCAGATTCAGTTCCGCCTTGCTCCAGAAGTCCTGCCGCTCCTCGCTGTTGGATGTATTGTTGATGATAACCTCGGCGATGGACTGCACCAGGTTAGGGTCCTCTGTGGCGTCGGCCAGGCAATTCCAGGCGTCGGAGTTCTCCATATCCAGCAGATTGAACAGGCGAACCTCGAAACCCTCGTCCCGAAGAAACCCCGACATGGACTCGTAAAATTCCCCCTTTGGATCCACCAGGATCAGGCTCTCCGGCTGGCAGACCTGCCCGTGTGAGTCCTTTGCCCCCTGCAGGCCCAGCCTGGCCCGCTTGGCGCACTGGAGAATGAAGGGCTTGACAAATCCGCGGCTCTTGCCAGCGCCTGTTGCGCCGTAGACCATGGTGTGCTCGGTCAGGCCGCTGCCCTTCTTCAGCGTCACATACTCGGCGTACTTGTCGTCCTCCTCCGGATCGTCTTTGTACTTGCCCAGGACGGTGCCGGCGAGTTGGTCCACCGGGCCGGTCTCCAAAATCCTGGCCCGCTCCTTTTTATCCATAAAGCCGCTGGTGCCGTGGGTGCCGTCGGGCAGGATGTCGAAGCCCCGCTTGTCCCGGACGAACTTGTAGCCGGAGAGCCAGGAGTACCCCTTCTTGGTGATGAGGCAGATGAGCAGCGCGATGACCGCCGTGACGCCCAGTCCGAAGGGCGTGAAGGGCGCAATGAGATTTTTGAAAGGATTGAACACCCAGATGCTCCCGATGACCTCCCCGGTGGTGTTGAACACCGACTGCTTGCCCAGCCGCAGGGAGTTGACGAACATCCCGTAGAGATACCAGGCGCCCAGCCCCAGCGGGATGTAGACGGGCAGTTTTGCCTTGTGGCGTGCGTACCAGCGCCCCCATTTCCCGCTGATGCGGTCCTCCAGTTTTTCAATGAGTTTTGATAAGCGGGGCATGGATCACCTCTCCTTTCGCGGTGATAAAGGGCAGATGGGATGGGTCGCGCCCGGCCGCTTCCGCTCCAAGGAACTCCTTCAGTGCGGCGTCCGTCAGGGTAAAGACCCGGGCCTTGCCCGTGTCCCGATACCGGCCATACAGGACGGCCTCGGCCTGAGCCTCCAGGGCGGCCAGCACAATGGGGCCGCACCGCCTCTCCCGGGCGGCGTCAACGGCGGCGTCGATGCGCCGCAGGTCCATATCCGCGGCCAGAAGGAAGGGCGCGCCGTCAAAGAGGGCGTCGCACTGGGGGAGATCTTCCGGCGGCGGGGCGTATCTCGACTTCAGCGCAATGCGCGTCAATTTAGCCCGATAGTCTGGAGTGGACATGATGCGAAGTTGTGTCACCCCGGCGTCGTCACAGGTGAGCAGATGCGCGGGCAGGCGCAGCCGCCGGTAGGCTTCGCCATAGTTGATGAGCCGGCCTTCGTCCGGTTCCCCGCTGTGCTCCAGTTCAGCCAGTAGTTCCCCGTAACTGTCCCCGAAGAAGAGAAACGCCTGCGCCGGTGTTTTCAGCGGGGAGATGTTTCGGGTGAAGGCGGCCAGTTCGTCGGAGAAGAGCAGTCGGCCGATCCCCGGCCGGACATAATGTGCGGCGTAGGCCGTACCCCCCAGGGCCGCCACCGCCGCGATACGGGTGTTGGCCCAGGGGTTTGCCCCGCGGCCCCGGCTGTTGGATGGTAGGAACAGGGCAGGCTCCTTTCTCAGATCCTCTATGTCAGTGGTGAAGACATGGACCCCGGCCCGGAATGCGGTCACCGTCAGACGGGCGATAGACAGCCGCCTCTGGATGTCTGTCTCCCGGTAGGCCCGTTGCATCTGTGGAAGTGTGTCTCCCTCAAAGGCATCGTCGAGGAGTGTGCCTCCTCTGCCCGTGAGGACATAGGCCCCGCTTTTGGCGTGCCTCTTGAGGTAGCCGGCGCCGGCGAGATTTGCGATCTCCGCCTTGGTGAAGGCGGCCTCTAAAGTCGCGGGGGCAAGAAAGCGGCACCAGCGGAGCAGGCGGAGAAGCTCTATGTCGTGAACGCTCAGAAGAATACCGTCTCACCTCTCTCCCTGTTCCTGAAAACCGCCAAAACCGCCCTTATGCCGATTCCGGCATAAGTACGATTTTGGCGGCCTCGAAATGACCTTCTTTTCAAAAAAAACGGATGGCCCCCCGTAGATGTCAGATTTTCCGTTTTTCTGATGGCCCCCGGCATGTGGAAAAACGCTTGAAAAATCAAGGCGTTCGGAAGCGGGACAGCCGGCAGATTTTACGAAAAATGTCCAAGGCGAAAAACAGGAGGTAAAATTCAACTTATCTGATATGGCCGGCGCAACCGTAAATGCTGCCAAGGGCGTAATCCCCAGAGTGCAGGGCGAAGAAGTCCGAGACGTCCCGCAGATCCATGAGGGTGATGTGGCAGACATTCTCCGGACTGGGCGTGGAGAGCAGGGACACGGCCAGCGTGTACTGGTCGTCGTCCGGGATGACCCTGCCCTTGAGGGCGTTGCACACGGCCTTCCAGCCCTTGTTGTCCTGGTCGAACACCCGCCGTCCGGCCACCTCGCTGTGCTCGTCAATGACCAGCATGGCCCGCTCTCGAAAGTAGGGGACGGTATTGCCCCCCGCCTCAAAGTTGTCCAGCAGGCGGCGGATGGTATCGGCCAGCCAGAGGGGCGTCTGGTAGCGGCAGTGTGGCAGGAGCGTATTGAGCTGGATGTGCAGCCAGCTGTACCTCAGTTTCTCCACATGGCCGTCGATGGAGCAGAAGGGCGCGGGCGGCCGCTTGCCGTAGCCGCCCTTGCCGGGGCTGTGCTTTTCGCACAGGGTACGCAGTTCCAGCGCCGCCTTCTCAAACTCGGCGGCTGTCTGTTCCAGCGTCTGTTGCAGTTTCTGCTCGCTCATCACGCCGCCGTCTGAGAGCGCCACAAGGCCGCCGGTGGCAGAGAACGCATCGCCCACAAGGGTCTGGATTCGCGCCATGTCCTTTTTGAAGTCCGTCATGCGCTCTCCTCCTTTGCCCGCCGGTGCAGGTCTGTGGGCGATGTGGTAATGATGTCGTACTCCTGCTGGGAAGCGTGGAAGGCGATGGGCACATGGTTATAGCCGATGCACAAAAGCCCCTCGCCCCGACGGAAACGGGTGATCTGTCGCACCTCATCCTCAGAGAGATTGAGGACATCCTGAATGAGCCGGGCCTCCTGCTCCTCCATCTGCATAATCAGCTTGATTCGGCTGGAGTCCAGAATGCCCTTGCCGTACTTGCCGCCCTCCAGCCCGAAGAGGTCCTGCATCCCCTGGGTGGAGGTGACCGCGATGCCGCCCAGGCCCCGGATGGTCTTCACCATCTCCAGCACAAAACCGGCGGCCTGGGGGTTGGAACTGGCGCCCACCAGCGACCACAGCTCGTCCGCCAGGAGGGCGGAGAGTTCCGACCCCGCGGTCATGATGAGGTCGTAGGCCACATCGGTGGCCCAGAAGGTACCGTCGGCGATCATGTCATCGGAGAGGCCGGAGATGTCCAGCACGATGAATTTGTTGTCCAGCGATATGTCGTTGCGTCCGCCCATGGCGGCGGCGGAGCCGGTGACATACCGGGCGAGCACCACTGCCAGATGTTTGGTCTCGGGGTTCTTCTGCAGCACTTCGTACCAGTCGGCCAGAATGGGCATCTCCTTGAAATTCCCGTCCTCATCCAGCAGGGAGCGGTTGTCAAAGTCGATGCCGTACCGCTGGTAGCACTCCACCAGGGAGGAGTCCAGACGGCTCTTGTCCTCCTCGCTCAGATCCCGCTTCTTCAGGGAGAACCAGATGATGAGGCGGGAGATTTTATCGGCCAGCACGCTGTCGTCCCGGGCCGTCAGGTTTTTCAGATGGGCGTAGGAGTCCAGCGACGCGCGCCGGATGGCCATAAGGTTGGGGCAGTCCTTGGAAGACGGAGACATTCTAAGGTAGAGCCCACCGAGTTTTTCACACAGGGGGCGGAACTCATGGCCCTTTTTGGGGGCGATGACAATGACGCGCTTCCCCTGCTGGCGCAGGCGACCGCTGAGGGTGAGCAGTGTGAAGGTCTTCCCGGCGCCGGAAGATCCACCGATCCACCAGTTGCCGTTGGTGTACTTGTAGTCGTCGTAGGGGTCGAGGAACACCGGCGTCTTGTTATACATGTTGATGCCAAGGAATACCCCGTTCTTGTCGCTGAGTTCATAGGATGCAAAGGGGAAGGACGCAGCCACGCCACTTGTCAGGGCGTTGCGGCGGGACTTTCGCTCGATGTCCGGGTCCAGCGCCAGCACAGGCAGGGTAGACAAAAACGCCTGCTCCTGCTTGTAGTCGCAGCGCCGGGCGATCATATCCACCGACACGCACAGCTGTTCCACTGCCGTCACCCGCTGTTCCAGCGTCTCAGCGTCCTCCGCCGTCACTTCGATGATGGTGTGCATATAGTAGAAGTCCTCGCCCTGCCGGTTCATCACATCCTTCAGGTAAAGGCCGGAATTGATGGCGCTGTCCAGTTCCTCGTAGTCAGAGCGGGTATCGCCCACATCCCGCATCCGGGAGCGGTTGATCATGGTGGTCTGGGAGATCTTGCAGAGGGTCTTGTCCTTGGGCTGGCGCTTGATGATGAAGTTGAGGCTGACGCCCTCACCGGCCTCCACCAGCGGGGACAGCCAGCCATTGCCCACGGTAGTGGAGTAGCCGTAGCCGGTGATGTAGAGATAGGCATGAAAAATGCCGTCCACTACAATGTAGTCACGGCTCTTGGTGTCCACCGCGGTGGGTGACAGAATATCCAGAATGGTGGTGGAGCCAGCCTCGATTTCTGAGAGGTCCGGCTTTTCTTCACCAAAAATCAGCCTTTTGAGGAAGGGCTGCTTGGGCAGCGCCTCCTCGCCGTCCTTGGCCGGCGCGGCAGGTTTCTTTTTCGGCTTGTCCTTGACCGGCCCCGGCTTTTTCTTCTTTTTGGAAATGGTATTCATTGGTTGCCTCCCGTTTCATACAGGCCATGCACCGCCGTCGTCATATCAAAGACGCCCTCAGGCAGTTTGACACGGCGGCTGGTCTTCTTGTTGATGAGTTCATACAGCAATTCCAGAACGGTGTTGTCGGCATAGCGCGGTTCCAGCACCTCCAGGCCGCAGACATCCAGGTAGCGCCGGGCGGTGTCGGCTTCCTCGCTCATCCGCTGTGCGATGGCGCGTACGGTGTTGCGTTTGGCCTTCATCTGTGGTTCATACTGGAACACCAGGAAAAAGCGCCGGGTGATGGCGGAACTGGCGCCCAGCCAGTCCACCTCGGCGATGTTGTCCTCAATCATCTCCCGGCACTTCTCGTTTTCCTCCGCCTCGGCGAAAGCCCGCATACGGGCCACATAGTCCGCCATGTCGGCCTTCTGGGTGCGCACCATGATCTGGAGCGTGTTGGGCGCGATCTTCAGATAGGCGGCAAAGGAGAGAATGATATTCTCCTGATCCGCCGGGGATTTCAAGTAGAAATTGACCGGTAGCACCTCGCACACCTTGACAAAACGGTTGTCCTTGGTGACGATCACACCGCCGACGATGTTCTTGATGGGCAGCCAGGCCTGGATGCTGTCCCGGTAAGCGCCGCCGTTTCCGCCGGCATCCTTGACGTCGCCGCCAAAAATCAGTTCTTTCAAGTTCATTTGGACTGTACCTCCCCTCGATAGAGCATGAGCCGCCTCTGTTTCCGCCAGCGCCACCAGCAGCCCAGCCACCGGGTCAGGCTGTCGTCGCTGATGCCGATGAGTCCGAAACCTCCCAGGGGCACCACAAGGATCAGGGTCACCACTACCTTGGGCGTCAAGTCCAAGGGTAGCCAGGCGATGCAGGCAAAGAGAACGGGCACCGTGAGCAGCACCGTCTCAATGGCGTTGCGGATCTCAAACAGGCCGAACAGCCGTCCGGCGTCAGTAAAGTTTACCGGGATATGGTAGACATCATAATTCATAGCCAGTCTCCTCCACAGGTTCAAACAGGCTCTCTCCATGGCGGGCGAGGTCGCCGCGCAAAGAGCGCAGCGCGTCCTCCCGCCGCTGGGCCACGGACTCGAATCCATGCCGCAGTTTCTCTTGCGTTTCCGGGATCAGCCCCGTCTCACTCAACTCAATCTCGCTGATCCGCTGAGGCGAGAGGGCGCAGGCACGGCCCAGTTCCGGTCGGGTGATCCCATGCTTATGGCGCAGAATCCGCATTTTTCGTACTTGCACAGATATCCCTCCTATTACAATAAATTTGGACAGGAAAGCCGGGCAGCCAGTCCGGCTTTCCCTCCATCTCGTGCCTAAGCTACAATGAGAGGAGCAACTGGCTGACCTATCCCTCCTTGGGCTTCTATGTCCGTTGGAAAGACTGTTAGCCATCCTCTTGTTGTAGCGTTCGATTTAAGCAGGTTGAGCCACCGGATGCCGGAGAGTTCGCGTCACCCAATAGATTGAATCGGCAGCGAGAAAAGATGGACTCCGGTTGCAGATTCTTTGTATTGGAGGAATATGGATGAACTGCGTTGGCATCGATGTTTCCAAAGGGAAAAGCATGATCACCGTCATGCGGCCTTTCGGAGAAGTGGTGGTTTCACCTTTTGAAGTACGTCATACCGCCAATGAACTGAGCGAGCTGGCAGGGCTACTCAAAAGCTTGGACGGCGAGACCCGTGTGGTGATGGAATCCACGGGTAATTACCACGCGCCGGTGGCTTGGCTGCTCCACGACGCGGGGCTTTATGTTTCCGTAGTCAATGCAATGTTGGTACACGACTATGGGAACAACAGTTTAAGACGGGCCAAGACCGACAAGAAGGACGCTATAAAGCTGGCCAACTACGGCCTTGACCACTGGCTCACGCTGCCGAGATATGTCCCGGAAGAGGACACTCGTCTCATGTTGAAGGCTTGCTACCGGCAATACCAGCAGTATTCAAAAGTACAGACCATGCTGAAGAATAACCTGATCTCCCTGCTGGACACTACTTTTCCAGATGCAAACCGCCTGTTCACCAGTCCGCCTCGCGACGATGGCCGCGAGAAGTGGATAGACTTTGTAGCTACTTTTTGGCATCGCGAGTGCGTTTGTGACCTGTCTGAGAAGGCCTTTGCCGCCAAATACCAGAAGTGGTGCAAGAAGTACGGCTACAATTTCAGTGAAGGCAAGGCGCTGGACATTTATGCCGCCGCCCGTGGGCACTTCGGTGTCATGCCCAAAACGGATACGGCAAAACTTTTGGTGGAACAGGCTATTTCCCAACTCCGGGCAACCTCCTCCGCATTAGCTGCTCTCAAACAGGAGATGCAGTCCCTGGCGGCTTCTCTGCCGGAGTATCCTGTGGTGATGGAGATGTTTGGTGTTGGCCCTACTCTCGGCCCTCAACTCATGGCTGAAATTGGCGATGTGCGCCGTTTTCATTCCAAGAAAGCGCTGGTGGCCTTTGCGGGCATTGACGCCCCACCCTACCAATCCGGCCAAATGGATGTCCGTAGCCGCAGCATTTCCAAACGCGGATCCGCTTCGCTGCGCAGAACGCTCTTTCTGGTGATGAGTGTCATCCTACAGCATGCTCCAATGAATGAGCCGGTCTACCAGTTCATGAACAAGAAACGCTCCGAAGGCAAGCCCTACCGTGTCTACATGATGGCCTCCGCAAATAAGTTCCTGCGTATCTACTACGCTTCTGTGAAATCCTACTTGGATTCCCTGGAACACGACTGATTTTCTTGTGCTATACCATCTGGCTGGCCGCCGTTTTAATTTTGAGATGCTCAGCGGCTTGATTTTGTGTTGCCTTTTTGCCTCCCTAAAAAATCTGAAATTTCTACTTGACTTTTATTAGCAGGTCTTTTATTCTTCCAGGTAAGTGAGATAGGGCAGTTTACACCAGCCGGACCAGCCCCGGCCCTCTACCTCGGTCTTGACCACACCGTATTTCGTACCCATGGCCTCAATCACATACCCGCCGCCGATGTAGACGCCCACATGGCCGTCTTTCCACAGCATGAGGCCGGGGATCTCCGGCATGGTACTCATCCCGCCGTAATCTTCGCCCTCCGTGCCATTTTGCGTGGCGTACTGGTACATCTGGTTGGCGCCGTAATCAGGCACGCCGTTTTCCGCGTAGCCGATGGTCAGGTCGGAGGCGTCCAGCCAGCCGTAGCCCTTAATCAGCCCGATGCAGTCCGCCGTCCGGCGGCCCAGCCAGTTGTCCTCGATAAAATCCTTGTAGTTCCCGACGCCTTCCGGGTACTGTTCCAGTTTGTAGTTGAATAGAGATTGCGTCAACACATTGCCATAGGTGCCCCAGACATAACCCCAGTTGTTTTCCCAGGCCTGGACGGCATAGGCGACCAGATCCAGGTTATTTTTGGTCTCGGGACTGATGAATCCGGAAATGTCGATTGCGTTGTCATAATCGGACCCATACTCGATCTGGCCGGACCATCCACTGTCACCGCTATAGTCGGGTTCGTATGCAGCAAAATAGTCACCGTATGTCTCTATGGCGTCGCTTTCAAAAATTGTCTCATAGAGTGCCCCGGCCCAGGTCTTAGCGTCCTCGTCAAAGCCAAGGTCATTCATCAGCCGCTCCGGGTCGATGCCCTCTACCGTTACCCTCAGCGTTGTAACCGTTCCATCTTCACCGCTGTCCGCAGTCCACAGGGACGAAGAAGTGGACAGCTGCGCGGAGCAAAATTCTCGGACCGATTCGGCGCTCATGGTATTGAGATCCTGGTCATGCGCCACGGAATTGATGGCGATGAGCCAGAGCAGGTCCTCCTCATCCATGTGGTTTTCAACCTCGATCCGGTCGATCTCGGTGCCCTGCTCCTCATATTCAGCGGCCATGCTTGTGACAATAGCATCCACTTGTGTCCGCTCAAACTCATCCAGGCTCATATAGGCCCCGCCGATGGTGAACGCCTGATCCGTCATTTGGATGACCAAATCGGCATCCGCCGTGTTGAAACCAAAGAAGATATTGGGCAATGAAACAAAGACCAGGATGGGGAAAAAGACAAAGAAGAAGAGAACCCATGCCGCTACCTTGACAAGAAACGGCAGAGCCTCCTTGGCGGCGGCGACAGCGGCGCCATGAAGGCCCGCTGCCATCGCCGCCCGGACGATGTTATAAATCGCCTTTGCCAGACGGGCCAGATCTACCGCAGTCTGCACTCCAGACCGGGAATTGGGGTTACTTGCCATCCTTTATCCCCCCGTTTCCCGGCTTGCGTCCGCTTTTCCGTTCATCAGGGCGCCGCCGTTCCTGCCGTGCCGGGGCGCCCGAAGATGGCCGTCTGCCACCGCTCATGCCTGTGGCGGTGGGCGTTGACTTGGAGGCGGACGCTTGCTTTTGGGCTGTCTGCCTGGTCTGCGCGGCCCTATCCTCCCTCGCGCCTGTTCCTGCTGTGCCGGGGCGCGCCGCCGGGCCGGCCGCTTTGGATGCCGGGTGTGTACTTGTCGCAGGCCGTTCCTGCCGTGCCGTTGCAGGCGCGGAACCACTGGCGGAGCCGGCTCTGCCGGAGCGCGGCGCATTCCTGCTATGCCGGGACTGACCGGAACCCGGTTCTACAGTACCGGCGTGAGAAATGCCGCTCACAGTTTGAGTGCCAGCAGGCACCGGCCTTCCAGGCGATGCTGGGGGTGGGGCTTGTGCAGAACCTACCGCCTTCGGAGCCCCCTGAGTCGCTGTAGCGGCTCTTTCAGAAGTGGGCGCCGAATCCGCCGGACGGCTGGTAAACCGCATTGCGCCGGGACTCTGCTTTACAGAGGTGCCCTGTCCAGGCGGTGGCGGCTGGCGGCGTTCAGCCGCAGCGCCTCTGGACTGCCCGCCCTGCGCCATGGAGATGTGATTTTGTTCAGCCGCCGTTACGCGGCTGTCTGCGCCGCCCTCATTGACCCGCTGGGAAGAAACGGCGGTGAAACGGGTAGCCCCTGCCGTACCGGAGGAGCCGCCATGGTCCACAGGCGCGCCCGTTCCAAACCGCCCTGTTCCTGCCGTGCCGGAGCGCATACCGGCAACACCCACAATGCGGCTTGTTCCTGCTGTGCCGTTTTGCCCTTCGAAGGCCCCTTGACCCGCTGTGTCCTGCCCAGTGCCTCCGGGCTTGGCTGCGGTCGTTCCTGCCATGCCAGGCCGTCCGGTGGGTGGGATGTGAGATGCGCCACGGTGTGTTCCAGGGGTGACGGAGGTTTTTCGTGTGGAATTGCTCTGATAGGCCGCTGTGCTTTGTGTCCTGCTGTCCACGCCGTTCACAGAACCGGAAACCCCTGCGCCCTGTGGAGTTCCCACGCCCTGCTGCCTGGCGTCCATGTACTGGCCGCCAAACTGCACCGTACCCCCCTGGGTGGCCCCGGACTGCGTGGGATTGCCCGGCGGCTGGGGTGCGGCACTTCCTGGCGCGGCGCCGGATTGCTGGCCGCTGGGGGCGTCTGCACCTGTAGGACGGCCTGCCGTTCCTGCCGTGCTGGCAAAGCGCGGCCCACCGGAAACCGGGCCTGTCCTGGGTCCGTTCGGCCCCCCGCCGCCCGGAGGCGCTGTACTGCCGCCATGACTTCTGCCTCCGGCATTCTTTCCTGCTGACTTGGCCACCTGCTGGCCCACGGCGCGCACGACGGCATAGGTCAGCATACCGGGTAGGCTGCGGCCGCCCAGACCATCTCCGGTGATGGCCGGGTTCAAGCCGATGCGGGTAATGATGGCGTCGATCTTTTTCGCCACCTTGACGATGCCGAACACCAGAATCATCCAGGGTACCACATCCAGGCCGCTGGGCACAAAGGACAGCACCGACAGGAGCATTTTGAAGAAGATTACATTGGTCACCATCACAAGGCACATGGAGCCGAACATTCGGCACCAGCCTGTAAAGATGTCCGATGTGTTCCTGCTGCCGCCCATACCAAAGGCCAGGGGCGCGCATAAGGTCAAAATGGCGAGGATGATGTACCGCTCCGCAATTTCCAGGATGAGTTTGAACACCTTGAACATAATGATAAGGCCGCAGATCACCACGAGCAGCCACGCCGCACGGAGGCCGGCAAAGGTAGCATCATCCGCTAAAGTGATGTTGACCGCGTCCGGCATATTCAGATAGTTGATAATGGTCTGGGTCATGTTCAGCCCGATCTCGCAGATCTGCGGACTGGCCAGGAGCAGGAAGGCAAAGACGAAGGTGCGTGTGAACAGCAGTTTCGGATCTTCACCCTCAAACCCCAGACCGGTGGACATACTCTTGAGCGCCTGAAAAACAAGGTTGCCGATGAGCAGCGCCCATCCCACCGCCAGAAGGATCTGCTGGATCTCCGGGAGAACAGGAATGTGGCTTTTGAGATAGGCGAAGTCCATGCTCATGACTTGCAAAAGCACAGACGCGAAATACTCCCAGCACTCCAGCACCATGCCGTAGATCCATTCGACAAACCCTTGAAAGATAAGCTCCAGCAATTTGGACACCTCCTTCCTGCCAGAGCCGGAGATTTAGAAAAGAGAGCCGGCCGTTCCCGCGCTGCGCTGCTCCGGTTTCCTGCCGGACAGGTTTTGCCGTATCCGGCATCGCTTTTTCTCTTCCATAGGGAAAATCAGGGCGTCAGGGTGGCGAGGCCCGAGAAGAAGGGCGCGATATAGGCGATGAACGCGCCGATGCCGTTGACGATAGCCCAGGCGATCCAGATGCGCTTGAGCCAATCCCATGCCTGATCGACCTTGTGCTGGTTATTGGAGATCTTGGCGCCCACCACGGCTACCGCGGACATGAGGCCGGCCAGCACGGTGCTGATGCCGGCGATTTTGGAGTAGACATCCACGATGATGGTATTTGCAACCGTCCACATATCGTCTACCGCAAAGGCGGATGGTACCATAAAGGCCATCAGCATCATGAGCATCATGCTCATCACATACACTTTGTAGAGTTTTTTCAAATGAGATCCCTCCTTGCAGAAATAGAGCGGCGCGCCGTCCCATTCCAGACGGCGCGCCGTATTGGAATTGTGCCGTTGTCGTTTACTGCTCCGGGGGATCGGGTTTTTCACCGTATACCTCCTGCTGGATGCTGGAGGCGCGCTCGGCAAAGACGGCCAAAAGCGGCGGCCAGAAGGCGCCGCACTCCCCGCCGTAGACCATATTGGCGGCACGCCTGTGCCGGACCGGCGGCCTGTAACTGCGCGGCGCCACCAGCGCGTCGTAGGCGTCGGCCAGGGCGACGACCTGCACATACCGGGGAATCTCGTTCCCCTTCAGGCCATCTGGGTACCCGCCGCCGTCCCATCGCTCGTGGTGCCAGCGGCAGATCTCGCAGGCAAAGCGGTGGGTGGTCGTGCCCCGCAGTTCTGGGATAGCCAGATCCACGAGGAACTCACCCCATTCCGGATGTGTTTTGAGCACTTCAAACTCCTTTAGGGTGAGCGGCCCTTCCTTATATAAAAGCGTGGGCGGGAGCATAGCCTTTCCTGCGTCGTGGTAGGCGGAGAGGGCGGCGATGAGTCCGATCTCGTCCTCTGTCATGTCGGGGAACAGCCCCCGCTCCCACGCCCATTGGAGCAGATGGTGGACAAGGGATTGAAACTGCGGCGTGTGGCCGGCATATTCACACGGGACTTTCTCCAGAAGACGGAGAAAGGGCGCGTAACTGGTCTGATAGATCGTATGAAAAACCTCCTTCCGTGGGGGCGCGCTTGTCCGGGGACAAGCCATGTGGTATAATGGAATAAACAATTTTGGATGCAGGTGAGGAAAATGGTGCTTGTATGTGACCACTGCCACTTCCTTTTCAGCAGCGCCGCGCAGCCGGAACAGTGCCCGGACTGCGGAAAGATGGCGGTGAGGGCGGCAACGGAAGAGGAAGTTCGGGAGTTTGAACAGAACAATCAGGAACGGTCACCCTGGGAAATCGTTCATGTGCCGGATTTCGGCCAAGCCGTCATGAACCGGCCGGACTATTTTACTTTTGATTTGCCAATATCCGCATTTGACCTCCCGGATGACATTGTCATGGAGGTCAGCGTGGACTATACACGATCAGAAGAGCAGCCAATTTATTTGGCAAATGTCTGGGCCAGGGTCAAGGATTCCGACTCAAAACAATTTTTGTTTAGCCCAGCAATTCCTGCAGATGAGGACGCGGCCAGGTGTATTGTGGAGTATCTCAATGAGGATGATAAGTTTAAGCGCTTGATGGAATGCTTTGCGCTTGATGTAGCAAGATCTTTTGAATGAATGGCCGGTATGCCTCTATGCCCTGCGGCGGTGAGGCCCCCTGATGATGGGCTGACCGCGTCAGGGCGGCAGCACGGTTTGGTGCCGCCGCCCATATGCGGAAAGAGAATCCATCGGGCGTGTATGCCCGGCAGATCGTGGGGTATTAGTAGCCGGTCTTAGGCAAATCCGGCGTATTCCAGAGCTTCTGGATGATGGTCACCCAGCTGGCCTGCGCAGTCTGCCAGGTGCCCTGGTACTTGCCGCCCACATCGGAACGGTTCACCATTTGGTAGCCGTTCACGGCGTTACCGTTTACCACCACGGAAAGGGTGGGACCCTGCACAGACTGGAAGCCCACGGGTACTTTTCCGAAATCGAAATACACATCCGTCACCACCTCGCCTGCCTGTAGGGGAATGGCGCTGAGGCCAAAGGAGTAGTTGTTGCTGGTGAGCAGGTTGGACGCCAGCACCTGATAAGACGCGGAGTAGTTGGTCTTATACAGGATGCGGTAGTTGAGCCGGGCGCTGTAGGTGCCGGTGGTCAGCGTGGCGGCCCGGGCGATGTCGGTGGGGATGCGGTCGTGGAAGTAGAAACTCTCCAGATCCACATTGCTGGTGTTGGCGATGGTGAAGTCGTACCGCATGGTGCTGCCGGCCAGCACCGAGGCGTTGCCGCGCTTGGTGACGGAAACGCCCAGGTCAGCGGGCTTATCGTAGGCAGAGATCTTGATGATCTGCCCGGCATATTCCAGCGTTACATCGTGAACTGTGGGGTCTACCTGCCAATAGGACGGCGCTGTGACCTCTACGATTTTATAGCGCGCCAAAGGCAAAGGTTTGGAGGCCGCAACGCCCCGCTCGTCTGTGGTGATGTAGTCCACCACCTTGCCGGTGCGGGCGTTGCTGATCTCATAGACAGCGCCCTGGAGCGGCGTTCCTGCCGCTGTGCCGGTGATGCTGTTGGCTTCGGAGGCATACTTGTAAATTTGGATCTGGCCGGTGATGGCCTCGTTGACCCACTCGATCTCCGCAGTATGGCCCGGCCGCACATAGACAGTCTTGTACTCCTCGTCTAAGATATAGCCCTCCGCAGCCTCCAGTTCTCTTAAATAGAACCGGCCGCTGGTGTTGGCGCCGTCCGGCAGGTCATCGGCGGTGATGTAGACATATCCATCGTCATCAGAGGTGAACTCCCCAATGGGGTTGCGGTCCTCATCATAGAGCAGGAACTTGACGCCGTAGATGCCCTCGCCGTTTTGGTCCACCTTGTGGATCAAAATACCGGATTTGGCGGCGTTGGTCAGGCGCAGGGTGGTCACCTCGCCATTCTTGACCTCGAAATAGTGTGGGGTATCATCCAAAATGAAGTCCGGATTGGCCTCGACTTCAACGGCATAGTAAGAGCCGTCCTCCAGGGAGAGGAAGGCACGGCCATTGCGGTCCGTTGTGATGGTATCAACTAAGGCATCATCCATTCGGCGGATCTCATAGGTGGTATCGGGGATCCGCTCTGAGGTCTTGCTTTCGTTCACCTTTATGAGTTCTAAGCCGCCCACCGGGTCGTTATAGAACCACAACTCCTGCGTATCGTCAGGATTGACTACCACGGTCTGGCTCTGGGTATCAGGGTCGATGGTGTACCCCTCGATGCTCTGCACTTCAGTCGCTACGACTGTGCCGGTGACATTGGAGAGGACGATTTGGCCCTCGGAATTGGTCCAGTACAAGCCGTTGGAGGACAGGTGGCCATTCTCGTCTGCAAGGTAGGAACCGTCCGCATAGGTGATTTTGAACTGAACTCCCTCAAGCGGCTGCTTATCGGTACTCGACAATTTGTGTATGATCAAATTGCCTTTCGGCTGATTACGGAACTCCAAAGTCACCGTCTGCCCGGCCTGGATCTGGGCCGTCTGGGGCGTGTCGTCGAGCAGGAATCCTTCCTTAGCGCGGGTCTCCTTGACCACCAGCGTCGTGCCAGGCTCGATGCCCTCGATGAGGATGGTACCCGCCGAGTCAGTGGTGAAGTAGCCGTTGCCATCGCCCACCACGGTGCCGTCGCTCTCGGTCACAAAGAACTGAACATCAGAAATGGGGGAGTTATCTGCACTGGACACCTTTTTGATCAGCAGCGAACCCATGGGGCTGTTGCCAAAATACACCTGTACGACCTCTTGTTCCTCCCCGGAGAGGTAGACCGTCTGGGGCGGGGTGTCGATGACGTGAGATCCGTCACTGGAGAGTTCTTCGATGATGTAGGTACCCGGTTTGCAATCGGTCACCGTGAAAGAGCCGTTGGGCGAAGTGCGGTAAGTGCCAATGACCGTACCGCCAGTACCGCTGGTGTTGCCGGAGAGGTAGCGGACCTGGAACACAGCCCCCTCGATGGCAGCCCCCGTTTCCGAATCATACTTCCATACGCAAATGGCCGAATTTGGCCGGTTATAGATACGGAAGGTATGCCCCTCGCCAGCGGCGACAAACGCCTCCTGCTTGCTGGACTCCGTCATGGAGAACCCCTTCGGGGCCTCTAACTCTTCGATGCGGAACCAGCCGTCACGCAGGGAGAGGTCGGGATCGCTCAGGACAATGCGTCCCTCCTCATCGGTGTAGAACACACCTAGGTCGTTGTACTCGCCCGTCTCTGTGTTATTGCTGGCGTACCAGACCTGTACGGGCACATTTTCGAGAGGATCATGGGTGACTTCGTTTTCCTTGATGATCTCGATAACAGGGCGCTTATAGTTCTCGAAATACACATCCCGGTCCCGGTTGGGGAAAAGAGTCACCAGCTGGGACTCTTCCGCCAGCAGGTAAGGCTCCGGGACGGATTTTTCGATGACCTCCACCACACCGGGCAGCAAATTCTCTACGACCGCGACGCCATTTTCGTCCGTTTCTACCTCGGCAATGGAGTGACCGTCCGCACCTCTCACGAGGTAGACCGTGTGTGGAATTGGAGCGCCCGTGTCCGCGTCCGATTTGTGGATATACAAATTGGGCCGCCGGTCATTGGTCAGGGTGATCGTGCTGGTCTGCCCGGGGAACAGCTCCACATGGTGCTCCGTATCATCCGGGATGTGGTCCGGCGTTGAGGACAATTCACGCACGGAATAGACACCCGGCTCCAAATCGGATATCAGGATCTCACCTGTGGAACTGGTGGTGCGGTCCAGATAGTGAGAGCCGTCCTCGATCTTGGCAATTCGGAAGGTCACCCCGGCCAGGCGGGAGCCGTCGCTGCTCAGCTTGATGAGCTGAAGCGAAGGCTTGATATGATTGGTGAAAACGAATTGTGCGTCCTCATTGGGCTTCAGCTCGATGATGCGCTGGGCCTCGTCGATGATATAGCCGTCACAGGACTTTTCAGTCACCACATAAGAGCCGGCCGGGAGCATGGACAGGTCGATTTCACCGCTCTGGTCAGTCCGGAACTCCTGGGGACCGTAGGTGCCCTCTACAGATTCGATTTCAAAAACAGCGTTGGGAATCACCTTTGAGGGGTCGTCCGAGTCCACCTTCACCAGCCTCAAACCGGGCTTGACATCGTTGAAGAACAACAACTCCTTGATGCCGTCGCCGGCGTGCAGTTCCACCTCCTGGGGCGTGGTGTCCAGAATGTAACCTTCGTCTCCAGTGTCCACTTCGAAGGCGCGGTAAGTGCCAGGCTCCACATTGGTGAGCAGGATCTCACCAAACTGGTCGGTCTGGAAATTCCCAAGGAATTCTCCGTCCCGATAGACAGCGAAGGTGACCTCGGGCATTGCGACCATGTTCTTTCGATCATACTTGATGATCCGCAATCCCGGCAGCTCTTCGTTGATGATAGGGATGGTGGTCGTTTCGCCGGCCACCACGGTCGCGGTATAGACGGTATCATCCAGCTGCCAGCCGACGGGGGCAGTTTGCTCCTGGATGCGGTACGCACCTAAAGGAATCTCGTCAAAGATGGCGACGCCCGCGCTCGAAGTTTCCTGTGTGAAGGTCTGACCACTTTCAATATGCTCGATGGTGATGATGGCGCCCTGCAGCTTCTGGCCGGTATTGGACCGCTTCTCGATCCGCAGGGTGCCGTATGGATCATTAAAAAATGTCACCTCGGCCACTTCATCGTAGACCACGGTGACATTCTGAGCGGGATCTTCGCTGATGACATAATGGGACGCCGCATCCCGTTCAATTACGGTGTAATTTCCACTCTTTTGCAGAGGAATCTCAATGCGGCCGTCCCCATTGGTCGTGAAAGAACCGATGCTGTCCCCATCCGGGCCGATGACCTCGAAAAGGCACCCGCTGATGGGGATTTCTGTCCCAGTCTCATACTTGAGGATGCGCAGGCCGGTCTCGGGCGGCTCCTCACCGGAATCGGCGTAATTGCTGTAAGCGGAAATCCGCATCGTTGTGGTTGGGTCCGTGTCAACGACATAATTTTGCAGATTTCCATAAATATCCTTTTCCTGGCAAATTGCGTAAAAGACGGCGTACTGATAAACGTTGGTGCTGAAGGAGAGCTGAACGCTCCCGGTCTCCCCCTGTACGCTTTCCATGGGGTACAGGACTTTGAATTTACCGGCGTAGCCGTCCCCGGTGGCTTCCGTGGTGATCGTGGTGATATCCCGGTTATTCATATCCACGATCCGGGTCCCCTCCGGGACCATGGACGGATCGGTAAAGGAGACATTGACCTCATAATCGCACACCCAGGTTTTCGACCAGAAGGTGAAGACCTGCTGCTTGTACTGCTTGCCGTCAATGGTGACCTGGTAGGCAACATCTCGGTCCGGGGTGCAGGTTACCTGGGGAGAGAGAATCTCATCCCAGGCCGTGCCTCTGGCATAGATGTCCTTGGCGGCAGCGAGCATCTTCTGGGCGCGCTGCAGCTCCACCCCGGTCAAATTGGGATTGACCTTGAGGTTGTTAATGTCCCAATTACTCAGGAGGTAACACCAGAGCGCCATTTTTGTGGCATAATAACCCTGGTACTTGTTCTCCAGGCCCAGTTCCTCCAGGCTGCGAGTCGGATAGCCGCTGGCAACAATGCCAATGACCTTTGGATCGCTCGATTTTTCTTCGGCTAAGTATTCAATGCTTTCACCGGGCGCTACTGTCTGAGGGACTCCCGTGATGTTCGGGTTCACACAATATGCAGGGATCTCGCGGGTCACGCCGCTCCCATTGTCATAATTATAATAGGTATAGATGAGAGTCCGGACCCGGCCGTTGATAGACAGGTAGGAAAGCTCCTCGCCGCCGCTGTAGATGTCAATTTCACCAAGCGCCTCTTCCGGCGTGGACGCGGCAAAGGCTGCCGTTGGCAGCAGCCCCATGACCATCAGCAAAGCCAGGAGCATTGTAATCAATCGTTTTTTCATGAGTGACCTCCATAAAAACAGGGAGGACACCCCGTCAGCTCGTTGCATCCCCCCTTCGGTTGGGTTAATTCAGTTGTGGGGAATGCTAAACGGGCAAAAAAGAAAGGCGGTGTGCCGCTTGGGCACACTGCCTTCCCTTTTGACTGACTTGACTTAGATTACATGGATCTGATACTCGGTATGTGAGAACACGCCGTCCTTGTAGACATCCCATGCCTGCATGGAATAGGTGCCCGGCGGAACGCTGTTGAACAGGTCAATGATCTCGCGCTCCCTCCAGGGCCAGAACATCTGGTATGAGAGGCCGTCCGCAATACTCAGATTGATATACACGGGGAAAACACCTTTGGCGTTCAGCTTCGGGGCGCCATTCTCCCATGTCGCCGGATTATCCCCGATTGCGTTGTAGAGCGTGTAAAGCATCCGGCGCGTCTCATATAGATTACGGACCCGCAGGTGGTCTCCGGTTTCGTTCTGGTAGCGGCGCACCTCCATATCCGGAAGTTCCGGCTGCGGCAACAGGCTCCAGTCACAGGTGGGCTCTGGCAGGGATCCAATCGGACCCGAGGAAAACATGCTCTTGTCCCACCGGCTCACATCGGTGATCGTATAATTTGTGCCGTCATCGCAGCGGATCACATCACCGACCTGGGGCACATACTGAGAGCCGTCTGCCGGCGGGTTGATAGAGCCGTCTTCATTCCTGCTCAGGCTTCCGGCGCCCGCGTTGCCCTCTGGTAGTTCCGGTCCGGTATTGCCCAGCGCGCGATAGAGCAGGACTGCCAAATCACCCCGGGAGATCTCAGCCTTTGCTGTGGCCTCAGGCGTGACCAGCCCCAGTTCAAGAGCGGTCTGGCAGGCTGTGGAGTAGTCCCAGGTTACTTCCGGCAGATCCAGATACCGCAGTACCACCGTGCAGGCCGCCTGCGGAGTCACACCATCATCCGCGCCAAAGACTCCTCCGCCGTATCCTGCCATCAGCCCATTGGCATAGCAGTAGCCTACATACAGCCTGGCCCATTCCGGCACATCCGAAAACTGACACTGGCTGATATAGTATGCCTGCTCGGCCTGGACATGATCGGGATTCCCCTGCAGCCGGGTCAGGATCGTAGCCAGATGGGCGCGCGTCAGGCCATCGTTCAGACGCAGATCTCCGTTCTGGTCGCCTGCCAGTATGCCCAGTTCCTTCAGGTATGCTGCGGCGGTCTCCACTTCGGGTACCTGCCCCACGGCCAGAGCCGGGCAAGCCAGCGACAGCATCAGCACCACACAGAGTAACGCGCTTGTGATTTTTTTCATAGTATCACGCTCCCTTCCTGTTTCTGTATAGCGTGGTCGTCACGCTCGCCGTCAGGCGGCGGGTGGACTCGTTGTATGAGCATCTCTCGAACTCATAGAGGCCCAGCCGCTCCACCTCATTTGCCACTTCGGCAGGAAGGTCAACGGTAATATCCATGCGGATCCTGACGCTGTCATCCTTTGCCCCGTGGCTGGTTTTCTGTACCATAACTGACCCTTCCTTTCCTTTGGATTTCCCCCGAAAACTGGGGGAGTAATTTGAGCATAGTACAGAACTTAGCCGCTGTCAAAGGATTATTTTGAATGCTCACGCCGCAAAAACAACTTTACAACAATCACCCCCTAAATTCCTTGTTTTTCAACGGTTTCAGCCGTTTATCTGCACCGCCTGGACACAAACTCTTTTTTCTGGATGATTGGCCAGGCAGGTGGTCAGCGTGATGCGGTTGTCGCTTGTCGCCTGCAGACTGCTCCAGTCGTTGCTGGCGATGATCTCCACCGAAACGACGGCGTAGGTACGGGTCCCATAGACCGTGGTATAGGTGATCAGATCGCCCTCCTCCATGTCCTTAATGTCGCCGATCACATATTTTGAGCCCCTGTTATGCCCACACATCGCAACATTTCCATCCCACGCCGATGTGGAACTGTAATGCCCAAGTCCCTTGGACATACTGGCGTTTGTTTCGCCTTCCCAGACCTTCATATTGATACCCAGGGAGGGGATCTTCAAGGTCCCGATACTGCCGTCGGACCGCTCCATGCCATCCACACTGGTGTAGGCCGGCTGCTGATAGACGATGGTCGGAGTTGAATCCTGGATTTCAGGGGCGGCCACATATATGCCGTCCCCGGTCGTGATACCGTAGCCGGTCCCGCCTTCTGTCGAATAGACGCTCTGCTGCAGGCCGGGCAGCAGGGCTTTTTCCATGAGTCCCGTCTGGGTAGTGCTGAAACTGCCGTACTCCAGTTCGGGGATCTGGTAGTCCACCACATTGGGCCCGCCGTAGTTATACTGGGAGCCGTAGACATCCTCGTAGGAGGTGGAGCCGTAATAATCTGCCGGCGCTTCGGTGGTAAAGGAATAGTCGGCTGCGTGGGCGCTGACCGACAGCGAGCAGACCGCCGCCGCGATCAGCGCAAGGGATAAGAGTTTCCTGGTGTGTTTCATCTGCTATCCTCCGTTTCCTCATAATCATCCTCTGTGTCTTCTGTAACTTCCGCCGCTTCCGTTCCGGCCTGCAGGGCCTTGACCTGCCTGCGGGAACGCATCAGCAGGGCCCCCAGGACGGCGGCGGCAATCAGACCGGCCCCGCCGAAGACAAAGGGCAGTGCATGAAGGACTGCATCCGGCACACTGCCGAGCATATCTCCGTCGTGGCTGTCAGCCTCGTCGCCAGTGTACTCCGTCCCGAGGTAGGTAAGCGTATAGGTGACGCTCTCCACGCCGGCGCGGGTAATGTCCCCCACATACTCGGCCGTGGTGATGTAGCCGTCGGCGGCGCTATAGTACGCCTTGCCAGAATAGGTGGCCACCGCCTGCCAGGAGGAGGGGGAGAGCACCTCACCCACGAGATCGGTCCCGGTGACCTGCCAGTCCACGCCGGCCAGATTGAGCGTGACGCCGTCCTTGATCGTCGTGGCCGGGACATAGGACATATCGTTGCGGTCCAGCTGGCTGATGGTCTTGGTCTCGGACACCGTATAACTTCGGGTGGAATAGCCGGTGGCCTCGGTGTGCAGGCTGGTGTGATCCAGAGACAGAGTGCCGGAGTAGAGGCCGTCATCATACTCGATGACCGGGGCCAGCTGCTCCAAAATAACATCCAGGTCGTCCTTGGAAGTCTCAACCGTCACCGTCTCCGTATGGCTTTTCACATCCTCCACATGGTTGTCTTCCTTGACAATATCCGCAAAGGTGTAGAGGTAGCCATCCAGGACAAAGGACTCCTCGATCAGTTCCTGGGGATCGGCGCCGGGGTCGATGGTGTAGGTCTTGATGACCTGCTGGCTGCCGTTGAGATTCTGCACCACGGTATCCGTGGGAACCTCCATGGCAAAGGCGCTGGTGGACAGGGAAAGGGTCAGCGCCAGCGCGATGAGCGGAACATATTTCTTCATACACACTTCCTCCTTGAATAGACGGCGCACGCAGCAAGGAGCGCCGCCGCGGCCGCAGTGGCCAGTCCGATGATTTTCATGATTTTCACAGATATTCCTCCCATTTCATATTTACCGCAAACTCCGGGGCGTCCCGGATGTCCGCAAGCATCTTGAGTGACTGCTCCAGCGCCTTCATGGTGTCCCGGGGCTGGCGCTTGATGAAGGGCGCGAGCAGAATAATGTCCCCGTCCCGGATCGTGAAGATGATCCGGGCGAGGACCTTGTTCTTCTCCCGCAGTTCATACAGCTGGTTATATTTTTCGAGGACAAAATGCTTGAAATGCGGCTCCTTCAGATCGCACAGATGGATCTGGGAGAGCCGTACGATCTGCTGGAGCAGCTTGCGCCGGAGTTTTTCATCCAGCGTAGGCAGAAACTCCAGAAGAGGCCCCGGCTGTCCCGGCGGCACATAGATTTTGATGGTACGCATCATGGCATCACCCCGCTTCCCTCGGTAAATTCTGAAAGACGCCTGAGAAAGCCGGCGGCAAATTGGGCGGCTACCTCCAGATTGCCCGCCATCCACCATATGGGCGCAGGCAGTGAACGGTATATGGCGTCATATGCCGAGCAGATGGATAGAAAGGGTAGCCGGGCGTCCTCCGCGTCAGCGAGGTCGATCAATTCCCGGCAAACGCTGTTCACGCTTCTCATATCGCTGTAGAAATCGTACAGGTCGTCATAGAACGCCCCGGCATAAAGGCGGGAGACGACTGCCATGGCGTCCCGATCCGGCTTTCCGCCTGCTGTCAGAAGGCCCATGCGGCGCAGACGCTCCGGCACGGAGTCGTCAAACGGGTCATATGGGTGGAAAATAGAGTGCTTTTCATGCGCCAAGAAAATCCTCCTTTCATTTGGGCAATAAAAAAGCCCGGCTCCGCAGAATTTCTGCGGAGCCAAGCCGATGGAAAGAAACTCCTGTTATTCATCCTTTTCCGGTTCCACCGGGTCGGAGATGAACGAGGCGGTGGCCTCGATCATCCCGGTGACAACAGCGTTGAGCTGGACGGCATTTTTCTCGGTGATGACCGGCTTGCCGGTGCGCTCCTCCAGCGCCTTGCGGGCAACACCCGCCACCTCGCCGCCCTGCCGGGCCACATCCATGCTGGCCGAAAAGCCCTCCGGCTCTGTTTCTCTGGAAATATCCCGGGTGGAAGCCTCCGCCAGCATCGTCAGCACCAACTCGGTATCGCTCATATTGTCCCGGAGATTCTGCTTTTTCAGGCCCTTCAGTTTCTTGTACTGCCGGGTCGTCATGCCAGACCAGGTGCGGGTAATCTCATCTGTCAGGATAGCGAACTCCTTACCCCGTTCCACCCCGCGCTTTTGCCATTCTTCGGTCAATTCATTGCGGATTCGGATGGACAACAGCCGCTGATGGACCCAGTCCGGGTCGTAGCCCTTCTTCAGATAGGTCTCCAAAGCCCGGTCAATGGCCTGTTCCGGGTCGATGGTCTCTTCAATCCGCTCCCGTCCAACCTGGGCGAGCCAGCGTTTCATCGGTTCGGCGCGGGGAGAGGGAATAGACTGGATGATGCGCAGAAGTTGTTCCGTAGTAGCAACATCCGTGGCATAGCGTTTGCCATCCTTGGGAGATCTCAATTTCAGTTGCTGACAATTTGTCAGCAACTGATCTGCGCCTTCTGCCTTTAGACGTTCCTTCAGTTTGGCCCAGTAGTTGCTGGCACCGCGCTGAGTCGACTGCCCAGTCAAGACCCCCACTACATCTACCACAGAGAAGTACCACTCCTCCTGATCTGGGTCCCATGCGGTGCGGATGGGCTGGTCTTCAAAAAGCTGTATCTTGTCCTGCTCGCTCATAGCATTCCTGTCCTTTCTGATTCCTTGTCTGCATTATATCTCATCCGACCCGCTCCCGCAAGAATTCCAGGAACAGGGCCTCGATCTCCTGGTCGCCGCCCAACTTGTCCAGATAGGGGGCAAACCTCTTGCGGTCAAAGGAAATCTTCTTGGGCGGGGCGTTGCGGCGCTTTTCCGCCTCAGCGCGGGCCTCGCGCCATGCGGCAAAGACAATTTGCCTATCCGCCATGGGCGGCGGGCATTTCCGGGCGATATACTGTACGGTGGCCTTGTTGAGTTGATACCCCTCGATCCCGCACATCTCCACAAAGGCGCACTGGGATTCCGGGTCATAGTCAGCAATCAAGTGAGCACAGGCAAGGTTGAGCTTTTTGGGACTCTCCTCCAGGATGGACTGCAGTTCCGGGATAAGTTGAGTCAATTTGATGGCCTTTCGAATCTCATACTCGGTCACACCAAAAAATTCAGCGACGATGGCCCGGGCAGAATACTTCTGGCGATTCTCGCCAGAAGTTCCATCAGCCAGATCGGAGCGGCAGCCTTGCCGGTTTTTCGCCTCCAGCAATGCCTTGTATGCCTTGCCTCTCTCGATGATAGACAGGTCCTGCCTCTGAAGCAGGTTCGTAAGGGTAGCGATGGAAATGGCTCTGGCATCATCCGCCACCACAATCTCCGCTGCGATTTTGGTCCAGCCCGCAAGCCTCGCCGCAGCGGTGCGGTTGTGGCCGGCCAGGATCTCATAACGGTCAGAGTGGGGAATGCGCCGGACGATAATCCGGACCAAAAGCCCTTCTTCCTGCAACTGCTGGGCAAATGCCTCCAGTTTTGCTGGGGAGTATGGCTTGAAACCAATATCCGCCGTAAAGAAGTTGTCCAGTTTGTCCAGCGGAAGGTCGCAGATTTCAGAGGGAGCCGAGGGCGGCGCACGCTGAAAGATCTGTTGATAGGCTTCATCACTGGCTTGAAGTTCCGAGGCCTGCTGTGCGGCCGCCATCCTGCGCTTGAGAATGGTGTTCATGTCAGCCTTAGCCAAGGCGCAGCACCTCCCGAGCAAGGCTGCGGTAGGACTCGGCGGCGGCATTCTTCGGCGCGTACTCAAAAATACTCTGGCCTGCTGCCGGGCATTCCGCCACCTTGATGGAGTATTCAATGGGCCGCTCAAACACATGGTAAGAGCCGCCGTAGATGTCCACTACGCTCTCCCGGACACTGCGGCACAGCTGGGGACGGGTCTGGTACATCGTCAGAAGGATGCCCGCTACTTCCAACCTTGGATTAAACTTTTCCTTGACGGAGCGCACCAGATCCAGCACATCCGGGACACCCTCGCTGGCAAGGAAATGGGACTGGACCGGGATGATGCAGTAGTCCGACGCCGCAAGAGCGTTGACGGTCAGCAGTTCATGCTTCAAGCCGCAGTCGATGATGATGTAGTCGTAGGCGTCCCGCAGAAATGGCATGATGCTGTCCATAACCTTTTCGCAAACTTGGTCGGCATCGCCCACGGCATTATACTGCGAGATCTGCATCACCTGGAGCCGGGCTGCCGCATCGGCCAGCCGACGATTGGCGGGGATCAGGTAGAGTCCGCTTCCCGTGTGAAGGATCCCGCGTTCAAGGTGAATTTCCAGGTCTTCAGGGTAGTCAATGGCTGCCAGCAGAAGGTTTGCCAGTGTTCGTTTTTGTTCAGCAGGGGTATATCCCAGCGCGGCCGTGAGGTTGCCCTGGGGGTCGTTGTCAATGAGGAGAACTTTCTTCCCGGCGTCGGACAGGGCCGCGCCGAGGTTTAACGCTGTGGCTGTTTTGCCCACACCGCCCTTGAAATTTGTGATGGCTACGATCTTGCCCATGTTCCACATCCTCTCTTGTTACAGCGTCCTGGTAACAGGCAAAAAAATTGGGATCAAACCAGCAAGGCCTTGTGTCTCAAGAGCCTCCTTGATTTGATCCCAACTATAACACTTTTCTCAATATAAAAGCGATAGTTTTTGTAGCCGTGGTCAAGTGCGTAGCGTTGAAGGATCTTTTTCTGGTTGATGATACTGTTGCTGTCGCCCTGCAATTCATCGTCGCGTGACAAACGGCAGTACAAAGCGGTAACAGCTTCGATGCTCATAGCGTTGTAAGGGAATTGAAGCGCGGCAGCGGTGTTTGACTGATGATACATAGTAACCTCCCATCCGGCAGTCAAACACGGTTTTGAAGTCACCTTCATTATACCGCGTCTTTTTGTCCCTGTCTGCCTGTTTGGGAGAATTAAGTTGTCGCTTCTTTCTGAACGTCCGCTTTCATCAGACGTTCCAGCTTCACGGCAATACTCTCGTCGCTCTTTTCTCGAAAGAAGGAATTGACGATAAAGGTTGTGTTGCCGATCTGTTTTTCGCTCCGCTTCGGCGGGGCGTATTTCTTTTCAGATGAAACGGTCGTTTGCATAGTTAGCCCCTTTCTAATCGTCTGAAAACAAATCATTTTTTGATAGCTTACGAAGAACAGCAGAAACGGACGGCTGAATGGTCTATCAGCTCCACGGGAATCCCACCCCCGCGCGGTTCTCGCGCGGCCCTGCTCATTGCCTGCGACGCCTCACCGCCTGAATACGGCTGCACGCCCGGACTGTGACTGCAAGGGAGTATCGCCCCGCCTGTGCATCGTGACCCGCGGGCTGCCTTGCCCGCTTTGCGTCCCGGTGGATATCGCTCGCCCCGTTGGAGGGTCATGGCGCGCCGGCCGTATGGCTCCGCACAGACGGGAATGTATCCGTCTGCTCTATGCTGCGCCGGGATTTGCCGGGCTTTCTTTGTCAAGGAGCAAAGGGCTCAGCCGCGCGGAAAGGGGGACGCACGGTTAAGGCCCGCCTGGGTTTAGTTCAGGTCGAAACTCAGGATGGCAACGATCAGCTTCGTCTCGATCCGGCGGCGGATCTCCTCGTCCACTGCAAGGCAGGGATTTCCGTTCTGGTCATACCCTCTGCGCATGGACAGAGCCGCTATGTAGCCGGAATAGTGATCCAGCACACGGTTCACGGCTTCCGGGTCGCCCCGCACGGCGGCGGCGATCACCGGATACGGGATCAGCTTGTGCTTACTCATTCGCGTCACCTCCCATCAGCTCTTTCAGCAGCTCATAGGCCTGCTGCCTGCGGTTGTTGACCGTTTTCCGGGACAGATTCAACTTCTCGCCGATCTCCCGGTCTGCCAGCTCCAGGAACCAGTACATCAGGAGGATGTCCCGGAACCTTTTGGGGAGCGTGGTCAGGGCGTCGGCCAGCCGGTCATCCCTAATGAAGATCACATCGCCGTCCACGGGGAAGGATGTGTATTCCCACGGATAGAGGTCATAGGTCGCAAGCGCCTCGCTGCCCTCCTCCGACAGATCGCTCAGGGACACGAAGCGGTCCTGCTGGACGCGAACCTGACGGAAAGCATTAGCAGACTCATTTCGGATGGTCCTTTTGCAGAACGCATCGAAGGTGTGCTGCTTGTGCCGGTAATGGTGTTCAAGGTCCATTTTCTCACCTCCCTTCGCGCCGGAAGGCAGGTCGTGGTTTCCCCTTTCACCCCTTACTGGTTTTCCAAATGGCCCTTTTGGCCATTTTTTCGGAAATTTCTCAAAAATATTTTTTTCGCGGCTCATGCTGCGCTCCTTTCGTCCTGTTCGGGTGGATGTTCCTTCCAGAACGAAGGGCGGCGGGGAGCGGCAGCCCACGGCGAAAAAGTGCCGGGAACGACAAAAA
>ENA-ORSI01000638-ORSI01000638.1-human-gut-metagenome-genome-assembly--contig:-NODE-638-length-36285-cov-12.580182_pt1 | contig 36285 bp, 31 predicted proteins | sample MGYA00242187_ERZ509154 | MGnify/ENA primary metagenome ERZ509154 (study PRJEB26280, sample SAMEA2338627) | human gut metagenome | biome: human gut; feature: human-associated habitat; material: faeces...
GCAGGGTGGAGGCTTCCTTCAGGAAGTTCTTGTAGTTGGGCATGTCGATGTCCAGATGGGTGCAGTCGGCGCACAGGCCGGTGTGCAGACGGGCTGCGCAGCGGGGCGCCAGGTCACGGCCGATGTTGGAAGCGCCGAACAGCAGCACTTCGGGCTTCAGCTCCTCCACGGCCTCCACGATCACCTTGGTATAAGCGTCGGTGGTGAAGTCCTTCAGCAGGGGAGAATTGTACACATAAACCTTATCCGCGCCGTACTCGCCCAGCTCAGCGGCGATGCCGTCCACGTTGTCGCCCAGCAGAATGCCGCACAGCTCAACGCCCAGCTCATTGGCCAGCTTACGACCCTCGGAGATCAGTTCAAAGGTGGTGGGCATCATCACGCCCTGACGCTGCTCGCAGAACACCCATACGTTCTTGAACGCGCCGATATCAGCACTATTAAAAGCCATTATTTTGTATCCCTTCTTTAGATTTTCACAAGCATCATCGTGAGCCACGGCCCAAAAGCCTCGCAGAGTTCGCGTCCGCAGACGCGAAACAATTCAATCATTTTTCTGACGTCGGTGCGTTAAGAAAATATGCCGGTGGCATATTTTTAGCATCCGATCTCAGCGGCTATGCCGCTGAGACAGCCCTCTCGTTTCAACCGCACCATCAACGGGCGCGCGTACCCCAAGGGCACTTGTTCCGCTTCGCTCCACTGCGCCGTCGGCCGTGAACCCCACGCATGAAAACCTGTTTTCATGCGCTTCACAAAAATGCTTGCATTTTTGTGAAAGATCAGATGATGTGCTTGGCCGCCAGAATGCCTGCCAGCTTGTCGGTGGTCTCCTTGCCGGAGCCTTCCAGCATCATGCCGGCACCCTTCTGGGGGGGCGTAAAGGAGGTGAGAATGTTGGTGGGAGAACCGGCCAGACCGATGGTGGTCTTGTCGATGAGAGGATGATCCTTCAAGGTCTCGTAGGTCATGGTGACCAGGGGCTTGGCGAAGCACTCCTCGATGCCGGAAACGGACATATAGCGGGGCTCGTTCAGCTCCTTGATGCAGGTGATCATGCAGGGGGTCTTGACCTTGACGGTCATGTAACCGTCCTCCAGCATGCGCTTGACGGTGACGGTATTACCCACCAGCTTGATATCACCGGCGTAGGACACCTGGGGCAGGTGTAGCTTCTCAGCGATCTGGGGGCCAACCTGAGCGGTGTCGCCGTCGATGGCCTGACGGCCGGCCAGAATGATATCGTCCTTCTCGACGCCGTAGGTGTCGATGGCGGCGGCAATGATCTGGGAGGTAGCGTAGGTATCAGAACCGCCGAACTCACGGGCGGTGATGAGAACGCCCTCGTCCACGCCCATGGCCATCAGCTCACGCAGCATGCCCTCGGCGGGAGGAGGGCCCATGGTGAAAGCGATGACCTTGCAGCCCAGCTCGTCCTTCAGGGACAGGGCAGCCTCGACGGCGTTCAGGTCGTCGGGGTTGATGATGGTCTGCATGGAAGCACGATCCAGCGTACCATCGGGATTCACGGCCACCTTACCGGAGGTATCGGGGACCTGCTTAACAGTGACAAAAATCTTCATATTTCTCGTGCCTCCTTGCTTACTTCAGCAGATTGCCGGCGATGACCATCTGCTGCACCTGAGAGGTGCCCTCGTAGATGGTGGTGATGCGGGCGTCGCGGTAGATGCGCTCCACCTTGTACTCGCGGATATAGCCGTAACCGCCGTGGATCTGCACGGCCTTGTAGGCGCAGCGGTTGGCGGCCTCGGCGGCGAAGTACTTGGCGATGGAGCAGGCGGAGCTGGCCTCGGGACTATTGGCGTCCTTCAGCACAGCGGCGTGATACACCAGCTGACGGGCGGCTTCCACGTCGGCGGCCATGTCGGCCAGCATGAAGCTGATGCCCTGGAAGTCGGCGATGCGGCGGCCGAACTGCTTACGCTCCTTGGCGTACTTGACGGCCTCGTCCAGCGCGGACTGAGCGATGCCCACGGACTGGGCGGCAATGCCCAGACGGCCGCCGTCCAGCGTCTTCATGGCGATCTGGAAGCCCTTATGCAGCGGGCCCACCAGGCAGTCCTTGGAAACACGGACATCCTCCAGCACCAGGTCGCAGGTGGGATAGCCGTTGATGCCCATCTTCTTCTCGTGCGCACCCAGAGACACGCCAGGGAGTTTCATGTCCACCACGAACATGGAGATTCCCTTGCTGCCCTTGGCGGTCAGGTCGGTCTTGGCGAACACCACGGCCCAGTCGGCCATGGGAGCGCCGGAGATGAAGCACTTGCGGCCGTTGATGATGAAGTCGTCACCGTCGGCAATAGCGGTGGTGGTGGTGCCGCCGGCATCGGAGCCCGCACCGGGCTCGGTCAGGCCGAACACCATGATCTTCTCGCCGCTGGCCACGGCAGGCAGGTACTTCTGCTTCTGAGCCTCATTGCCGCCCAGCAGCAGCGGGCCGCCGCCCAGAGAGTTGGAGGTGTTGGCGTAGATGGACAGCACCGCGTCCACGCGGGCCAGTTCCTCTACCATCAGGGCATAGGTCAGGCTGTCGGCACCGGCGCCGCCGTACTCCTTGGGAATCTTGACACCCATGAAGCCGTAACGGGCCATCTTCTTGTGCATATCCCAGTTGAATTCGCCGGTCTCGTCCAGCTCGTCCTGGATCTCCTTGGTGAATTCCGTCTCCGCGAACTGGCGGAACAGCTTGCGCTGCATCTCGTGCTTCTTGTCGAGAATCATTCGTTTTCCTCCTATTATTACTTAATTCATTGACTCAGCAGGGGATCTCGTGGCTGGACTTACCGGTGGTCAGGATCTCGTGGATGCTGTCGATGCCGCAGCGAGCCATGGACTCGGCGGCTTCCTCGGTAAAGAACGCCATGTGGGGGGTGTGATACACGTTCACGAAGGAACGCAGGTACTTCAGCTTGAAGTAGGGCATGCCGGGGGTCTTGATAATATCGTCGTTGTGGGGAACGTGGATGATGCCGGTCTCCCCGGGGAAGGCGTCCATAAACAGAGCGCCGATCTTCTCGGTCTCCACGCCCTCGATGATGGCGTCAATGTCCACCAGCTCGCCCCGGGCGTTGTCGATCAGCACCACGCCGTCCTTCATCTTGGCAAGGGCCTCGCGGTTGATCATGCCGGTGGTCTCCGGCAGCAGGGGAGTATGGATGGTGATGATGTCGCTTTCACGATACAGCGTGTCCAGATCCACGTACTCGGCGTACTGGCGAACGGCGTCGTTCTGGTACACGTCGTTGGCTAGGATGCGGCAGCCGAAGCCGCTGAGGCACTTGATAACGGTATAGCCGATCTTGCCGGTGCCCATAACGCCGACGGTCATGGTGCGCAGCTCGCGGCCCATCTTGCCCTTCAGGGTAAAGTCGTTGTCGTTGGTGTTGTACAGGGCCTTCTTGAACTTGCGGATGCACATGAGAATGGCCATGACGGTGTATTCCGCCACGCCGTTGGGCGCGTAAGCGCCGTTGCACAGACGGAAGCCCAGAGAGCGGGCATAGTCGCAGTTCATGTGGTTGTAGCCCACGCAGCGGCTGGCCAGCACCTTGACGCCGTAGCCCTGCAGCTCGTCCAGCACCTCGTTGCAGTAGTTGGACTGGCCCAGCGTGGTGACGCCGTCGCAGCCAACGGCCATGTTGGCGGTGGTGGGATCCAGATTGGCGGGGGTGGACACCAGCTCGATGCCGTATTCTTTGCACAGAGACTCGATAACGGGCTTTTCGTCGGGACGCACTTCATAAGCAGCGATCTTCATATTTTTCTCCTTTTCCGGCATGGCCGTCCGCCGCTCCTCAACAGCGGACGGCACGTGTTCATTTCCTACTTTTCCGTTTTTGGTTGGCTTAGTCCTTCAGGGCAGGATCCATGGCGGCGGCGTCGCCGGCGGCGATCATGGCGGCCACCTGCTCGTCGGTATAGCCCAGCTTCTTCAGGATCTCCTCCGTCTGCTCACCCAGATACGGGCCGCGGTTGTAGGGAGGCAGGGGAGTCTCTTCGAACATGACGGGAGGACGCACCATGGTGCGCTTGGCGCCGTTGGGGTACTCCATCTCATAGAAGCAGTCGGAGGCCCAGGCCTGCTTATCCACCAGCAGCTGATCCCAGGTCTGGGCGATAGCGTAGGGCAGGTCGTTGGCGTCCATCAGGGCGCACCACTCGTCCAGGGTACGGGTTGCCATCTCGGCCACCAGGAAGTCATAGAACTCCTCGATGTTGGCCTGCAGGTTGGTCTGGGGGTAGTAGCGCGGATCCTCGGCCATCTCGGGGTGGCCGATGGCGCGCATGAAGATGGGATAATGGCGGTTGTACTGGGGCATGGCGATCTGGAGCCACTTGTTGTCCTTGGTCTTGTGAGCCACCACCAGCGGGTTGGGCAAGGTGCGGCGGGACAGGGGGAACTGGGTGGCGGGGTCGCCGTACTGGTTGGACTGGAGCATCAGGGACACGTCCCAGATGGCGCTGTGGAACAGGGAGACCACCACGCGGTCGCCCTGACCGGTCTGCTTGGCGCGGTACAGGGCCGCCAGCACGCCGGAGGCCAGATACAGGCCCACCTGATGGTCGCCGAAGCCGGCAATGGTCAGCATGGGCAAGGAGTCCTTGTCAAACAGGGTGCCCAGCACGCCGCCGCGGGCAAAGAAGGCGGTGAAGTCGAAGCCGGGGAGATCCTTGTCGGGGCCCTTTTCGCCGTAGCCGGAGACGAAGCCGTACACCAGCGCGGGATACTTGGCGTGGAGGGTGTCGTAGTCCAGACCCGCCTTCTTCAAGGGGTTCTGACGCCAGTTGGTGATGAAAATGTCGGCACCGGCGATCAGCTTCTCCAGGGCCTCGCGGCCGGCGGGAGACTTGGTGTTCAGGGCGATGCAGGTCTTGTTGGCGTTCTCCAGATCGTAGGTGGTGTTTTCCTTCTGATCCTGAGGACGGCCCTCGTTAACGGCGGTGTAGCGCAGGGGGTCGCCTGCGGGAGCCTCGATCTTGATGACCTCGGCGCCCAGATCGGCCAGAAAGCGTGCGCAGCAGGGAGCGGCAATGAAGGTGGCCAGCTCGACGACCTTGATGCCCTCCAGCGGGCGTTTGATCTCACTCATGGGTTAGGTTCCTCCTATATTGTTTGTTTTTGCGTAATTACATGGTCAGCATATCGCGGAAGGTCTCGATATTGGTGCGGGCCTGCTCGAACTGCACCATCTGGCGGTCGATCTCCACCACGGTGACGGGAATGCCGGCGGCCTCACAGGCCTTCTTGATCATCACGTAGTCGAATTCCTCGGGGTCGCAGAACTTGGTGAGAGCCACCAGCACGCCCTTGGCATTGCGGGCCTTGGCGGTGTCCACGATCCACTGGACGCGGGGCTTGGCGGCGTTGTAGAGCACGGAGCAGTTGTCCATATCGGCGAACTTCTGGGCCAGGGCGGTGAGAGCGTCGTCACCGGCGGGGACGTCGGTGCGGTACTGACGGGACTGGGCGGCCACGTCGTCCGCCACGATGTGCAGGTCCAGATCGTCCAGAATGGCGTTGAAGCCGGGCGCGTCGGTGAGAATGCCGGACAGCAGGATGGGGGTCTTTTCGGCGGCGGGGGTCTGAGCCTCCAGCGCGGCGTTCAGCTCCTCAATAAGGGCGGTGTGCTCCTCCTTGGTCATGAAGAAGGCGGACTTGAAGGCGTCGCTGCGCTGGGCGGCGGTGACCTCGGGGTGCTTTGCCAGCACCTCGTCCAGCTTCCGCATTGCGGCGTTGTGGCGGTTATAGAGGGCGTTGGACTGGGCCAGCTTGGCATCGTCAAACTTGCCGCCCAGCTTCTCCAGGTCGCGGATCACGCGCTCGTAGCCGGCTTTGGTGAAGGCCACGCCGTAGGCGGGCTTGCGGTTCTGAGGATAGGTCATGGGGATGAAGGGAATGGAGGGCACGGCATACTTCCAGTTCTCGCCCATGGTTTTCAGAGTGTCGCACAGGGAGGGGATGACGATGGCGGACGCGCCGTCATACGCGCCGTTGATGCCCAGCTCCAGCGCGGACTGGACGATGGAGCACAGGAAGGCGGGGCAGTATTCCTTGGCCCGGCGCAGCTCGGTATCCGCGCCCCAGGCACCCATGGGGACGAAGCCCATGGAGTGGATCAGCTCGTCGGGGGTGTAGACGGGAGCGCACAGCACGATCTTCTTGCCCTGGGCCAGATACTTGTCCATCTGTGCCTTGGGGTTGGCGGCTGCTTCATGCAGCTTGGCAAACAGTTCATTGGTGGTCATGTTCAGTTGGCTCCTTTCTGCTCTTTGTTGGCTTCCATAATCTCCATGAGGCCCTGCACGCGGGTGTCATACTGCGCCTCGGAGAAGTTGCGGGGATCGGCCTGATCGCCGTCGAAGCTGGCCACGGGAATGTCGCAGGCCTTGCCCACCTGACGGCCCATCTCGTACATGAAGCCGCTCCACAGCTTGCAGGAACGGTTGGTGTGGATCAGCATGCCCTCCACATGGTTGTCCTTGCACAGCTTGATGCGCTTGTCGCGGGACTTTTCCAGATTGATGGCGTTAGGCACGGAGCAGTAGGCCTTGATCATGCCCTCGAAGGAGTCGTAATCATAGCCGAAGGCGTCGGCATAGATGGTGGTGACCATGTTGATGCCCCGGGACTTCAGGCCGGTGCTGGTAGCACGCAGGTAGGGCCAGCAGGCGATACCCTCGAACAGAATGCGGTACTTCTCCTCCGTGCGGAAGGTGGAGGTGCCGTTCTTGTGGTTTTCCATGTACTCCTTGTACAGAGTCTCCATGGCATCGCCGGAACACTCCTTGCCCCGGGCGGTGACCATGACGGCCATGTGGTTCAGCAGGTCGAAGCCGTTAAAGGGGGAGGGGACGTACTTGGCGCAGCCGGTAGCGGCCAGCCATGCGCGGGAAGCGCGGCAGCTGAAGCCAGTGACCTGCTGGAACTTGTCGTCGTCCCACTTCAGGTGGAACAGGCTTTCCAGCTGATGTACCACATCCCAGAACTGGGCGGAGACGTACTGCACCAGCGCGTCGGACACGTCGTAATCGGGGTTGAAGGGGATATCCAGCATGATCATGGGAACGTTCAGCTCCTGCGCCAGATTCTCATACCACTTGATCATGCAGTTGCAGATGTTATTGCAGCACAGCACCACGTCGGGCATGGCCACGTCCTGCTCGGGGCAGGATTTCAGCTTGGCGTAGGCCATGGAGATACGGGCGTAGGCGCAGATGTCATTGGAGTAGCCATCGGCCTCCGCCACGTTGCACATACGCTCACCGGCGCCGCGTGCGGCGATACCGGCGGCCTGATTCTCCGGATATACGGTGGCGATGCCCAGGGTCTCCGGGATCTCCACAGGGAAGTTGCTGGATACCCATGCCACGGGGATGCCGTTCTTCTTGGCCTCGATGGCGTCCACAAAGGCGTCAGCGGCGATCTTGCCCAGCTTATACTTGGCGGAATTGGGATCCACCGGACGAGGGGCCTTTTTCACTTCTTCTGCCATGTTTGTTCCTCCTTGTTTTCTGTCCTCATTTATAATTATGTGTCTTACTCACTTGCTTACTTATTTGCTGGCCTGCTTCCAGGCGTACAGGGCCGCGCCGATGGCGCCGAAATACTGGGCCAGCGGGTCGTAGGAGATCTCTACGTCCAGCGCCTGCGCCATATAGCGGCGTACCGCCTCGTTGCGGGCCACGCCGCCGGACATACACACACGCTCCACGATACCGGCCCGGCGGGCAAGAGACGCCACGCGGGTGGCAACGCTCTGGCAGATACCGGCCACCAGATCGGGGCGTTTGACGCCATTGGCCAGCTGGCTGATGACCTCGGACTCGGCAAACACCGTGCAGGTGCTGGAGATGGCGGCGGGAGAATCGCTCTCGGCGGCGATGGCGCCCAGATCGTCGATATCCAGCCGCAGAATGTTGGCCATGACCTCCAGAAACCGGCCGGTTCCGGCGGCGCACTTGTCGTTCATGATGAAGTTGCTCATGCGGCCGTCCGGGGTCAGGGAGATGATCTTGGCGTCCTGACCACCAATGTCGATGACCGTCCGCAGATCGGGGAACACGAACCGGCCCCCCAGCGCGTGGCAGGTCAGCTCGCTGACCTCGCCGTCGGCGCCCTCGAACTTATTGCGGCCATAGCCGGTGACGATGACGCGGGCCATGTCGGCACGGGTCAGACCGCTCTCCTGCCACAGCTCTGTCAGGGCGTCCTCCGGGCCGTCAGTGCCCAGACCGCCCAGCTGTAAGCTCCTGGCGGTGATGGACGCGCCATCCTGCAATATCACACACTTGGAGGTGGTGGAACCGATATCAATGCCCAGCGTGTACATGAAGTGCGCTCCTTTCCGCGGCGCAATGCCGCCAACTGGTCTTACCAGTGTAATTCTATTATAGGGTCTTGTGAAATTTGTGTCAATTATGTATTTTGCCAATCTTTTAACAATTCTTTGTGGATTATACCGAGTTGCAGTTTAAATGAGCAAAGTGACCGACAATTTACGGCAGAAAAAGTGCCCGCTTTTGGCGGGCGGTTGGGGAGATGATTTTAGGCCCCCTCTGACGAGGGGGCTGTCGAGCGTATGCGAGACTGGGGGAGAGACCCGTATTTTGCCGCACCTCTTGCGTTTATCGTCTCTCCCTCCGGCGCTTTGCGCCACCTCCCTCGTCAGAGGGAGGCTTTGAAATGCCGCGTCAGGATAACCTCTCCAGATCCTGCTTGTCCAGATGCATTTTCCGCCACTGGCGGGGCAGGCCCGGCGCGATGAGGGGAAACACATTCTCCGTATCGGCGGTGGGTTGGATATTATAGGTGCCGTACCTATTGATCAGATCCTTCGCGTTCTCCGGCGGGGAGGAAAACGCGTGAACGTCCGGCGTGGCGTCATGGGGGAAGGGCTGCTTTTCCATAAAAAATCACCTCTGCCCCTAGTGTGGGCAGAGGTGGAAAAAGTATGTGTGGTTATTTTTTGTAAATCTCGGCGTCGAAGTCCCGGACGTGCTCGTCACGCTTCACGTCCTGCACGTAGACCACGTTGGTCTCGTCAAAGGCCAGACGCATGGCGAAATCCTTGGCCTCGTAAATATCGTTGGTCTGGAAGAAATCCCGGAATTCCTCCTCATTGATACGCCGCCACATGATATGGAAACGGTAGGGCTCCATAAATGTCCTCCTTCAAAATGGGGTGTATTTTCCAGTATATCGCGTCGGCGGGAAAAAAGCAACGGTAGCTTTCGCTAAAATTGGAGAAAATATTTCTCCATATTTCAGGGGCGCGAATTTGAATAAACCGCTTTTCTCCCGGCGGCGGATGGAGTATAATACCCACCATATTATAATAATGGGGGAATATGGGGATGAAACTGGGTTTTGACAACGAGAAGTACCTGACCATGCAGGCGGAACACATCCGCCAGCGCCGCGCACAGTTCGGCGGCAAGCTGTATCTGGAGTTCGGCGGCAAGCTGTTTGACGACCATCACGCCAGCCGCGTGCTGCCGGGGTTCCAGCCGGACAGCAAGATCCGCATGCTGGGCACCATGAAGGACGAGGTGGAGATCGTGGTGGCCATCTGCGCCGGGGATATCGAAAAGAGCAAGATGCGGGGCGACCTGGGTATCTCCTATGACGAGGACGTGCTGCGGCTTATCGACGTGTTCCGCTCGCTGGGCTTCTATGTGGGCAGCGTGGTCATCACCCAGTACGCCGGGCAGCCCAACGCCGAGGCCTTCATCAAGCGGCTGGAGTCGCTGGGCGTGAAGAGTTACAAGCATTATCCCATTGCGGGATATCCCTCCGACGTGGCCCACGTGGTGTCCGACGAGGGGCTGGGCCGCAACGAGTACATCGAGACCAGCCGCAGCGTGGTGGTGGTCACCGCGCCCGGCCCCGGCAGCGGCAAAATGGCCACCTGCCTGAGCCAGCTGTACCATGAGCACAAGCGGGGCATCCGGGCGGGCTACGCCAAGTATGAGACCTTTCCCATCTGGAACCTGCCCCTGAAGCACCCCGTCAATCTGGCCTATGAGGCCGCTACCGCCGACCTGAACGATGTGAACATGATCGACCCCTTCCATCTGGAGGCCTACGGCGAGACCACCGTCAACTATAACCGGGATGTGGAGGTGTTCCCCGTCCTGAACGCCATGTTCCAGAAGATCCAGGGCGAGTCCCCCTACAAGTCCCCCACGGATATGGGGGTGAATATGGCGGGCTTCGGCATCGTGGACGACGAGGTGTGCTGCGAGGCCAGCCGCCACGAGATCGTGCGGCGGTACTTCACCGCTGCCTGCGACCGGGTGAAGGGCAAGTGCGACGAGAGCGTGGTGCGCAAGCTGGAGCTGCTGATGCAGCAGGCTCACGTGTCGCCGGAGCAGTGTCCCGCCGTGGTGGCCAGCCTGAAGAAAGCGGAGGAGACCGGCACGGTGTCCGGCGCCCTGACGCTGCCGGACGGCACGGTGGTGACGGGCAAGACCTCGTCGTTGCTGGGTGCTTCCGCGGCGCTGCTGCTGAACGCGCTGAAGTATCTGGCGGGCATCGACCATAAGCTGGAGCTGATCCCCGCGTCGGTCATCGCACCCATCAGCAAGACCAAGATCGAGTATCTGGGCCACCATAATCCCCGGCTGCACTCGGACGAGGTGTTGCTGGCGCTGTCCATCTCCGGGTTGAGCAATCCGCTGGCGGCTATGGTGCAGGCGCAGCTGAAGAATCTGAAGGGCTGCGATGCGCATTTCTCCGTTATCATCTCCGAGGAGGACGTGAAGCTCTATAAGCGGCTGGGGATCAACGTCAGCTGCGAGCCGAAGTATGAGATCAAGAAGCTGTATCATAAGTAAATAATTGTTTTACAACATAAAAACCAGGCGGTTTTCCGCCTGGTTTTTATGTTGTGGATGGGTGTGGGGAGAAAGGAGATGGCCCCCTCTGACGAGGGGGCTGTCGAGCGCATGCGAGACTGGGGGAGAGACCGGTGTTTTGCCGATTCCCTTGTGTTTATCGTCTCTCCCTCCGGCGCTTTGCGCCACCTCCCTCGTCAGAGGGAGGCTTTGGTGCGGTGCATCACAAGGGTCCGCAGCACCGCCACGCGGGTATATGGCACCATTGGCTTATATCCCCTTGTATTTCCGGCGGGTGGCGAGGCCGCCCCGGATGTGCCGCTGCGCCTTGTTTTCGTCCAGCAGCGCCTTTACTTGCAGCCACAGCGGGCGGTTGTACAGCGGCAGCCGTTCACTGATGTCCTTGTGGACGGTGGACTTGCTGATACCGAATTTTTTGGCGGCGGCCCGCACCGTCGTTTGGTTCTCTATCAGGTAAAGAGCCAGTTCTTCGGCCCGTTGCTCCAGATTTTCTTTGATAGCGCACCACTCCTTCAAGCAGTACCACTATATGAGCGCAGCGGCGGGAAAAGAACGGAGAACGGGGCTTTTCAGGGGAGTTTTTAATAATTAAACGAGTGTTTTGCAAGCGAAAACAGACTTATTTTGCCGCGGCGATCTGGGCGCGTACCCCGCTGATGAGCAGCATGGTATCCAGACTCATGGCCACGCCGTCATAGCCCTGAGCAAAACGGGCGGCGGAGGCGGCTCCGTCGCCGGTGAAGATCAGGCAGGGCTTTCCTGCGGCGTGACAGGCGGCAAGGATCCGCTCCAGCGCCGCCTTGAACTGGGGGTTCTCGAAATCGCCGGGCATGCCCATGGAGATGGACAGGTCAAAGGGGCCGATGAAGATGCCGTCCACCCCCTCCGTGGCGGCGATGGCTTCGATATCCGCCAGCGCTTCCGCCGTTTCGCACTGGGGGATCACCAGCGTTTCGGCATTGAAGTGGGCCATGGTGTCCAGCACGCTGCCCTGGGGGGCGGTGCCCCAGCCGTCCTTGCGGGAGGGACAGAAGCCCCGCTGGCCTACCGGGGCATATTTGGCGAAGCGGACGATGCGGCGCACGTCCTCAACGCTGCGGACGTCGGGGATGATAAGACCCTGCACGCCCACATCCAGCAGCTTCAGGATGGCGGGACGGCTGATCTCCCGCACCCGTGCCAGCGGCGTGACGCCCCGCAGCTCGGCGGCCCGTACCATGTCGGCGGTGGTCTCGGCCTCTACGGGACTGTGCTCGTTGTCCAGAATCACGAAATCCAGCCCCGCGCAGCCCAGACATTCCACCACGGCGGCGCTGCCGGTGCCTACGAAGGTGCCCAGCGGGCGCTTGCCCTGTGCCAGCTTTTCTTTTAATGTATTGTGCATTGCATGTTCCTCCTTGTGTCAAATGGTATTTGGCTGTATTGTACGTCAAACAGGCCGCCGCCGCAAGAGGGGAATGCGGGGAATGCGGAAAAGCCGGATCACTTGGCGATCCGGCTTTTCTGTTTGTGAGAGAAGTAATTATTGCGCGGCCAGCTCGTTGGCCTGTTCGGCGATGTGCAGCAGGTCGCTCCGCAGCGTTTGCAGCTGCTCGGCGCTGATGCCCCGCGTTACCAGACGGTTGGTTTCTTCGATCAGCGCCTCGATGGGCTTTTGCAGAGCGCGGCCCGCGTCCGTCAGGCAGACGATGATGCGGCGGCGATCCGTTTTGCAGTATTCCCGGACGATCAGAGATTTTTCCTCCAGACGGCCCATAATGCCGGTAACGGTGGAGGAGTCCAGACACAGGTGCTGGGCCAGCTGGGAGGGAGCCTGCTCGTCCTCGTCCCACAGGCATTTCAGCAGCGCGTACTGGATGGGCGTGACATTGAACTGCTGAAGCTGCTTTTTGAAGCACAGAAACACGGCGTTCTGCACGTTGGTCAACATGAAGTTGATACATTCATTCAATTGCATAAAAAAATCCCCCAATATAAACGATACCACTATCATAACGGAAAATTGCGCAATTTGTCAATGCAAAAAATAATTTGTACACAAAGAATGCGTTGACAAACAATTTGAAAACAAGTAAAATAGAAACGCGAACCTGCAACCAATTCTACTTACGGAGGTAAGCTATGGACTTTCAACTGAGCAAAATGCACCTGCTGCAGCAGGAATTGTTCCGTAAATTTGCCGAGACGGAGATCCGTCCTCTGGCAAAGGAGATGGACGAAAAGGAAGCCTATGATCTTGACCTGCTGGCCAAGATGCAGCGCTGCGGCTTCTTCGGTATCCCCTACAGCCGCCAGTACGGCGGCGCCGGCGCCGACACGCTGGCCTATACCCTGTGCATGGAGGAGGTCTCCAAGGTGGATGCCTCTACCGGTATCACTATTTCCGTGCACACCTCCCTGTGTTGCTCCTGCATCAACAACTACGGCACCGAGGAGCAGAAGCAGAAGTTCCTGCGTCCTCTGGTGGACGGCAGCCAGATCGGCTCCTTCGGCCTGACGGAGACCAACGCCGGCTCCGACGTACAGGGCGCCCAGACCGTGGCCGTGAAGGACGGCGAGGACTGGATCCTGAACGGCTCCAAGATCTTCACCACCAACTCCGGCTTTGCCGATGTGTGCATCGTCTTTGCTTTGACTGACCGCACGGTGCCTGCCGCCAAGGGTCTGACCGCCTTTATCGTGGATCTGAAGCACACCCCCGGCGTCACCGTCAGCGAGAATATCGAGCGTATGGGTATCCGCGCCGCCAGCAACTGCATCGTCACCTATGATAACGTCCGCGTGACCCCGGATCGTGTGCTGGGGCCTGTGGGCAAGGGTTTCAAGATCGCCATGGGCGCGCTGGACTGCGGCCGTATCGGCATCGCCGCTCAGGCGGTGGGTATCGCCCAGGGCGCGCTGAACGAGGCTATCAAGTACGGCAAGGAGCGCAAGCAGTTCGGCAAGCCCATCAACTCCTTCCAGAACACCCAGTTCAAGATGGCGGAGATGCAGACCAAGATCGACGCTGCCCGTCTGATGACATGGCGGGCCGCCATCGCCGAGGATCAGCACCAGAACTTCGGCCCGCTGGCCGCTATGGCGAAGCTGTTCGCCTCCGACGTGGCCAACGAGGTATGCCGCTTCGCCGTGCAGGCCATGGGCGGCTACGGCTACTGCCGCGAGTACCCGGTGGAGCGCATGCTGCGCGACGCCAAGATCACCGAGATCTACGAGGGAACCTCCGAGGTGATGAAGATGGTCATTTCCGGTTCCATGAAGCTGAAATAAGGAGGGGGAGAAGCATATGAAGATCGTTGTTTGCATCAAGCAGGTTCCCGATACCGCCGAGGTAAAGCTGGATCCCAAGACCAACACCCTGATCCGCGAGGGCGTGCCCAGCATCATCAACCATGACGACAAGGCCGGTCTGGAGGCCGCGCTGCGGCTGCGCGAGCAGGTGGGCGGCACCGTTACCGTGGTGTGCATGGGCCCGCCCCAGGCGGATGTGGCTTTGCGGGAAGCGCTGGCCATGGGCGCGGATGAGGCCTATCTGCTGTCCGCCCGTGAGTTCGGCGGCTCCGACACCTATGCCACCGCCACCATCATCGCCGCGGCGCTGAAGAAGATTGGGTTCGATCTGGTCATCACCGGCCGTCAGGCCATCGACGGCGACACCGCACAGGTAGGCCCTCAGATCGCCGAGCAGCTGGGCGTGCCCCAGGTCAGCTATGCCGAGGAGCTGACGCTGGAGGACGGCAGCGTAGTGGTCAAGCGCCAGTTTGAGGATCAGGCCCACATGCTAAAGGTGCAGCTGCCCTGTCTGGTGACGGCGCTGTCCGAGCTGGACGAGCCCCGGTATATGTCCACCTGGGGTATCGTGGACGCCTATAAGAAGGATGTTACGGTGTGGGGCTTCGACGACCTGAAGGATGCGCTGAATCCGGAGTGGATCGGCCTGAAGGGCTCTCCCACCAATGTGTTTATGTCCTTCGGCAAGCAGGCCAAGGCGGCGGGCACGGTGCTGAAGGGTCTCAGCGCCGACGAGGCCGTGGCGGCCATTATGGACAAGCTGATCCAGCGCCACATCATCTGACAGGAGGGACAAGAGATGAGCAAGAATATTTTCGTATTTGTTGAGCAGCGGGGCGGCAGCATCCAGAAGGTCAGCCTTGAGCTGATCGGCGAGGCCACCAGACTGGCCGCCGATCTGGGCGAGGCGGTGGTGGCCGTTCTCATGGGCCACAACATCGCCGACAAGGCCGACATGCTGTGCCAGTACGGCGCAGACGAGGTGCTGGTGCTGGATCATCCCGTGCTGGCGGAGTACACCACCGAGCCCTACGTCAAGGGCATGGAGTATGTGATCCGCAGCTATGCGCCCAACATTGTGCTGTTCGGCGCCAGCTCCATCGGCCGCGATATGGCACCCCGCATTGCCGGACGCATCCACACCGGCCTGACCGCCGACTGCACCCGTCTGGATGTGGATGTGGAGAAGTACAAGGGCTATCTGCGTGCGGCTACCTCTCTGCCGGAGGAACGCATCGAGAAGCTGGACACCACCGACCGCAACCTGAAGATGACCCGTCCCGCCTTCGGCGGCAACGTGATGGCTACCATCATCTGCCCCAACTACCGGCCCCAGATGGCCACGGTGCGCCCCGGCGTCATGGAGATGCCCCAGCGGGATATGAGCCGTCAGGGGAAGGTCACCGTGGTGGACGCGGGACTTTCGATGGACGACCGCAATGTGGAAATTTTGCAGGTGGTGCACGACGATAAGAAGCCCGTGGATATCACCGAGGCCAAGGTGCTGGTGTCCGGCGGCCGGGGTGTCGGCAGCGCCGAGGGCTACGCGCCTCTGCGTGAGCTGGCCGAAGTGCTGGGCGGCGAGGTGTCCTCCTCCCGTATCGGCGTGGACAGCGGCTGGATCGAGAAGGATCGTCAGGTGGGCCAGACCGGCAAGACGGTACACCCTGACCTGTACGTGGCCTGCGGCATCTCTGGCGCTATCCAGCATCTGGCTGGTATGGAGGGCAGCGAGTTCGTCATCGCCATTAACAAGGACGAGACCTGCCCCATGATGAAGCTGGCGGATCTGGGCATCGTGGGCGACCTGCACGTGATCGTGCCCAAGCTGACCGAGGCCATCAAGGCCTACAAGGCCGCGCAGAAGGTGGACTGAGGTGCCGGCCATGTATGAACATCTGCTGTTTGAGATCAAGGATTCTATCGCGTACATCACCATCAACAATCCCAAGTCCCTGAATGCCCTGAACACCGCCACGCTGACGGAGCTAAACAAGTGCCTTGCCCAGCTGGAAAAGCGCAAGGACGCCCGTGTGGTCATCGTCACCGGCAGCGGGGCCAAGGCGTTTGTGGCGGGCGCGGATATCTCCGAGATGGTCAATGCCACCTCGGAGGAGGGGCGCACCATGGCGCTGCTGGCGGACGAAGCCTTCTGCCGGTTGGAGCGGATGCCTCAGGTGAGCATCGCCGCCGTGAACGGCTATGCACTGGGCGGCGGCTGTGAGCTGGCCATGGCCTGTGATATTCGTATCGCCGCCGACAGCGCTGTGTTCGGCCAGCCGGAGTGCGGTCTGGGCATCCTGCCGGGCTTCGGCGGCACCCAGCGTCTGCCCCGGCTCATCGGCAAGGGCCGGGCCAAGGAGCTGATCTTCACCTGCGACCGCATCGACGCCCAGGAGGCCTATCGCATTGGCCTTGCCAACAAGGTGGTGCCCAAGGAGGAGCTGATGGCGGCCTGCGAGACCATGGCCCGGAAGATCCTGTCCAAAGGCAGCTATGCTGTGACGCTGGCGAAGGCCTGCGTGGAGAGCGGCATGGACATGGATATCGAAAACGGCCTGCGGATGGAGGCCACCACCTTCGGTATGTCCTTCGCCACCCACGACAAGGCGGAGGGAATGCGGGCATTTCTGGAAAAACGTCCGGCGCAGTTTACGGACTGAGCTTGGCGGCGGGCGGATAGATAAAATAAAATTCCTCCGGGCGTATGCCCGGAGGAATTTTATTTTCAGGAAGCAGGGAGGTGAAAGAAAACAACGGGCTGCATGAAAAAGAGAGAGGAGGGGTAGTTCAATGTTTTTTCGGCAGATGAATACAACGTCCTATCGCGTCTCCACATGCCTCCATAAAGGCTTCTGAAAAGCTTGGGTGCGCATGGATCATGTCAGCGGTTTCCTCTACGGTCATCTCAGCACACATTAGCGCCGTGGGCTCCGCAATCATCTCGGCAGCCTGTGCGCCGAAAATGTGAACGCCGCAGAACTCGGAATACTTCTCCAGCATAATGACCTTGACGTATCCCTCCGGCTCGCCGCAGGACAGGGCCCGGCCATTGGCGGCAAAGGGGAATTTGCCGATACGCAGGGCGTCACGGCCATACTTGGCCACCGCCTCGTCCTCCGTCATACCCACAGAGGCCACCTGCGGGATAGCGTACACGCAGGAAGGAACAAAGGACAAATCCACTGTCTTGTGCCCGCCCATGGCGTTTTCCGCTGCCGTCTCACCCATCTTGAAGGCGGTATGGGCCAGCATCAGACGGCCATTGATATCGCCTGCGGCGTAGATGTGGGGCACGCTGGTGCGCATGCCGTCGTCTACTACCACCTTGCCCTTTTCGGTGCGGATGGTATCCTTCAGCGCACCGAGGCAGCTCAGGTCGGTGCCCCGGCCTACAGACAGCAGGATCTTGTCGGCCTCCAGCTTACTGCCGTCGGCACAGTGCAGGAAGGTCTTGCCGTTTTCACTGCGGATCTCCGTGATCTTGACGGAGGTGCGCACGTCGATGCCGCTTTTGATGAGAGACTCCTTCAGGGAGTCCGCCAGCTCACGATCCATCAGGGGGATCAGCCGGTCGGTGGCCTCCACGATGGTCACGTGGCTGCCGAAGGGCGCGAAAGCGCAGGCCAGTTCGCAACCGATGACGCCGCCGCCGATAATGACCAGCTTGTCCGGCAGCTCCTTGAGAACCAGAATCTCCGTGCTGGTCAGCACGTTGGGATTGTCGATGCCGGGGATGGGGATGCGGGTGGCCACAGAGCCGCCGCACAGAATGATGGAGTCCGCCGTGTAGGTCTTGCCGCCGCAGGCGATCTCATGCTCACCGGACAGGGCGGCCTCGCCCTTTACCACTGTGACGCCGTTGGAGCGCAGCAGCGCGCCTACGCCGCCGGTCAGCTGGCGAACCACGTGATCCTTGTTGGCCACCACCTTCTCCATGTCCACGGAGGTGGCGGGATCGTTGATGACGCCGTGCTGGACGGCCTTGTGGATATCGCGGATCATGTCCGCCGTTTTCAGAAAGGTCTTGGTGGGGATACAGCCCCGGTTCAGGCAGGTGCCGCCCAGCTCGTCCTTTTCAAACAGCACCACCTTACCGCCCAGCTGGGCGGCGCGGATAGCCGCCACATAACCGGCGGGGCCGCCGCCGATGACGGCTACCTGATATGTCATTTCCGCCATGGCGCGCCCTCACTGTACCAGAAAGAGCTCCGGCGTTTCCAGATACTCTTTCATGGTCTTCATGATGGAGCCTACCTCGCCGCCGTCGAATACGCGGTGGTCGTAGGTAACGGACAGCACCATCATGGTGCGGATGCAGATCTGGCCCTGATACACGGCGGGCTTTTCCACGCAGCGGCCAAAGCCAATGATGCAGGACTGGGGTGCCGGCAGAATGGGGTTGAAGTTGTCCACCGGAAAAATGCCCATATTGGTCAGGGTGAAGGTGCCGCCCTGCTGGTCGTCGGCGGTCAGCTTGCGGTCACGGGCCCGTACCACCAGGTCGCGCATGGCGAGACTCAGCTCCACCAGACTCATTCGATCCGCGCCGTGGACGACAGGGGAGGTCAGGCCGTAATCGGTGGCTACCGCCATGCTGAGATTCACGTCGGGATAGCAGAGTATCTCGGTATCGGAGAAGCTGGCGTTGGCCAGCGGATGGGTCTTGAGCATCTTGACCGCCGCATAGCTGAGCAGGTCGTTGATGGTGATCTTGGTGCCCAGTTCGTCCTTGTGGGCCAGCAGACGCTGACGCAGTGCCATCAGCTCGGTAACGTCGATCTCCACGGAATCGGAGGTCTGGGCCATGGAGTGCAGGCTGTTGAACATATTGCGGGCGATGGCCTTGCGGATGGGCGTCAGGGGGATGCGGGTAATCTCACGCTGGGCGGGTGCGGCGGCGTTCAGTACGTCGTTCTTGCGGATCTTGCCGTCGTGGCCAGTACCGGACACGGCGGAGAGGTCTACGCCGTTTACCTCGGCGTACTTCTTCGCCAGCGCCGTGGCGTTGACTGCGCCGCTCTGGGCGGCGGCCAGCACGTCGCTGGCACGCACCTCTCCGGCAGGGCCGCTGGCGGTCACTGCCGCCAGCTCCACACCCTTTTCCGCCGCCAGCTTTTTGGCGTAGGGAGTGGCGGCCACGGAGCCGTTCAGCACAGGCAGCTTCGAGGCGGGCGCGGCGGTCTCCGCCGCCGTCTCAACAGGAGCGGCAGCGGGTGTATCGGCGGCGGCGACCGGCGCATCGGGGATCTTCTCACCGGGCTGGCCGATGTAGCCGATGGTTTGCAGCACGGGAACGGTGGTCTCGTCGTCAATGAGCTTGGCCAGCAGGATACCGGTGGCAGGTGCTTCCGCCTCCATGGTGATCTTGTCGGTCTCGATCTCCATGATGGGCTCGTCCTTCTCCACATGGTCGCCGATCTCCTTCAGCCAGCGGATCAGGCGGCCCTCCTTCATGTCCATGCCGGCTTTCGGCATAAATATCTCAGTCATATAACGTCTCCTTGTGTCACATCAGGCTCTTGACCTGCGCGATGATCTTGTCCACGGTGGGGAAGGTCTCCCGCTCCAGATTGGGGTTAAAGGGGATGGGGCAGCTGAGCGCACCCAGACGGCGGATCGGCGCGTCCAGATAGTAGAACGCCTCGCTATCGGCGATCTGACCGGCGATCTCGCCGCCGAAGCCGCCGAACTGCACCGCCTCGTGAACGATCAGGGCGCGGTGGGTCTTCTTGACGGACTCCACGATGGTCTTGGTGTCCAGGGGCACTAGGGAGCGGATGTCCACCACTTCCACGTGGATGCCTTCCTCGGCCAGCTTTTCGGCAGCCTGAAGGCTCATCTGCACCATGCGGCCATAGGTGATGATGGAGCAGTCGGTGCCCTCCCGCTTCACGTCGGCCACGCCCAGCGGAATGGTGTACTCCTCCTCGGGCACCATGCCCTTGGTGCGGTACAGGGTCTTCTGCTCCAGGAACATGACGGGGTTGTCGTCCCGGATGGCGGTTTTCAGCAGGCCCTTGGCGTCGTAGGGGGTGGAGGGAATGACCACCTTTAGGCCGGGGAAGTGAGCCAGACAGGCCTCGAGGCTCTGGGAGTGCTGGGCGGCGGCACCGGTGCCTGCACCGGCAGCGGTGCGCATGACCATCGGCACCTTCACCTTGCCGCCGAACATGAAGCGCATCTTGGGCGCTTCGTTGACCAGCTCGTCAAAGCAGACGCACATGAAGTCGGAGAACATCAGCTCCACAATGGGACGCATGCCCGCCATGGCGGCGCCGATGCCGGCGCCGACGTAGGCCTGCTCGGAGATGGGGGTGTTCATGATCCGATCCTTGCCGAACTTTTCCAGCATGCCGCGGGAGACGCCGAAGGCACCGCAGTACTCCGCGATATCCTCGCCCATCATAAAGACGTTTTCGTCACGCTGCATTTCCTCGCACATGGCGTCGTTGATGGCCTGTGCGTATGTGATCTCTTTCGTAGTAGCCATGGTTTGCATCCTCCTTTTTACGCGTAGACGTCGTTGAGCAGATCGTCCACAGACGGCTCAGGACTTCCCTTGGCATATTCCTCCGCCGCGTCGATGGCGGCGGCAGCCGCCTGCGCGATATCGTCCAGCTCCTGCTCGGAGGCGATGCCGTTTTCCACCAGATACTTGCGGAAGGCCTTGATGGGGCACTTCTGCTTCCAGGACTCGATCTCCTCCTTGGTGCGGTACAGGTTGCCGTCACTCTTGGAGTGACCGGAGATACGGTAAGTGTTCTCCACCACCAGCATGGGGCCTTTGCCAGAGGCGACGTACTCGCGGGCCTCCTTGATGGTCTGATAGACCTCCAGCACGTTGTTTCCGTCGATGGAACGAGCGGGCATATCAAAGGGGTAGGCGCGCTTGGAGATGTCAGTGTCCTTCATGGCCTGAGCGATGGGAGTGGACATGCCATAGGTATTGTTGACACAGACGAAAAGTGTGGGCAGCTGCCAGACGGCGGCCAGATTCATAGCTTCCCAAGTAGCACCCTCGTTGCTGGTGCCGTCGCCGAAGAAGACTAGAGAGATACGATCCTTTTCGCCCCGCTTCTTGATGGCCAATGCAGTGCCGTTGCACATGACGGCGCTGGCGCCCAGAATGCCGTCGGCACCAAAGTAGTGGATGTCGGGGTCGGCAATGTGCATGGAGCCGCCCTTACCCTTACACACGCCGGTCTCGCGGGCCAGGATCTCGGCCATCATATTATTGACGCTGATGCCTTTGCAAATGGCCTGACTGTGACCACGGTGTGTGCCGAACACATAGTCCTGCGGCTTCAGGGCGGCGATAGTGCCAGCTGCGGTAGCCTCCTCACCAATGCCCAAATGGGTAGTGCCGTGAACAAGTCCTTTGGAGAATAACCACTGGACATGCTCTTCAAAATTGCGGGCCAGATTCATGTTTTCCCACATCTTCAGTAGCAGCTCTCTGCTGATCCCGGCCTCATCGCCGGACGTAACGGTTTTGCTGTCAAGTGTACTCAATGGAACCGCTCCTTTCATTTTCGCTGCACGGGACGTGCGGCTGTTAGCTGGGTGATATGCCCGACAAAGCGGCGTCAGCGCGGGCGGCCAGCTCTGCCTGACGGGCGAAATCCTGCCGCAGGGACTGGTACAGCCCCCGGTAGGTCTGATAATACTCGTTATAAACTGCGGTATGGGCGGCGATGGGCTCGGTGGTGGAAACCAGCTGCACCATGGCCTGACACGCCTGATCGGCGGAGGGGAACAGTCCCGCCGCCACACCGGCCAGAATGGCCGCTCCCGCGGCGGGCGCTTCGCCCACGTTGGTCATGCAGACGCTCTGGCCGAAAATGTCGGCCTGCATCTGCCGCCACAGGGCGCTTTTTGCGCCGCCGCCCGCCACGCGGATCTGGGAGATCTCCACACCGGCGGCGCGGATGATCTCCACCGTGTCCCGCAGAGAGAAGGTGACGCCCTCCATTACGGCGCGGCACAGCGCCCCCAGATCGCTCTGATAGCTGAGTCCGAAGAATACGCCGCGGGCGTTGGGGTCTACATAAGGGGTGCCTTCGCCGCCCAGATAGGGCAGAAAGACCAGACCGCCGCAGCCGGGCTGCTGCTCGGCGGCCAGACCGGTCATGTAGTCGTAGATGCTTTCGCCGCGTGCCGCCAGCGCTTCCTTCTGCGGGGCGAAAAACGTGTCCCGCATCCATTTGAAGGAGCCGCCTGCGCCCAGCGTGCAGCCCAGAAAGCTGTACTGGCCGGGAACGGCGTGGCACTGGCTGTACATTCCGTGGGGCTCCGGGTCGATAAAGGGCGCGGCGCTGCATCCAAATACCACGCCGGAAGTGCCGATGGTGCTGCAGATGGTGCCGGGCCGGGTCACACCCATGCCCACGCCGCCTGCCTCCTGATCGCCTGCCCCGGCGGCCACGGGGATACCGGGCCGAAGGCCCCAACGCTCCGCCACGTCAGGCAGCAGGCATCCCGCCACGTCCTGACTTTCCAGCAGCCGCTCCGGCACCAGCTCACGGGACAGGCCCGCCGTCCGGAACAGCCGGTCGGACCATTGCCGGGAGGGCAGATCCAGCAGCCATGTGCAGGAGGCGTCGGATACCTCGCTGGCGATCTCGCCGGTCATTTTCCAGCGCAGATAGTCCTTGGGAAACAGCACCTTGCGGATGCTGTCAAAGACCTCCGGCTGATGCCTGCGCAGCCACAGCAGCTTGGCCGCCCAGAAGCTGGGCAGGCAGTAGTTGGCGGCATAGCGCATGGTCTCCTCCGGCGTGAGCCGGGCGTTCAGTTCCTCCGCCTCGCCGCAGGAGCGCTGATCCATCCAGATCATGCAGGTGTCCGCCACGGTGCCATCACGCCGCAGCAGTACACTGCCCTGCATCTGGCCGGACAGGCCGATGCCGGCGATGCGCCGCCCCACACCGGAGACGGCCACCGCCTGACGGACAGCCCCGTCACAGGCGTCCCACCAGTCGGCGGGACGCTGCTCTGCCCAGCTGGGCCGGGGCGTTATCACGTCGCATTCCTGATAGCCGCTGCCGCAGATCACGCCGGCGGTATCCATAACGATGGCCTTGACGCCGCTGGTTCCGGCGTCGATGCCCAGTAAATACTCTTGCATGTGTTATCCTCCGATGGAAACGATGAACCCCCGCTGCCGCAGCAGTGCCGCCAGCGCGTCGATATGCTCCTGCGGCACGGTGGCGTCCGGCATGGTGTAGGGTTGCTGGATCACGGCGTATTTGCTCTCGCCCAGTCGGTGGAAGGGGAGAAGGTCGATCTCGCGGATGCCATGGGCCGCCGCCAGCTCCGCCGTGCGGGTGATGTTCTCCACGCTGTCGTTGACGTTGTGGATCAGGGGCACGCGGACGATCACCTCCGCGCCGCTGTCGGCCAGGCGGCACAGGTTGTCCAGGATCTGCCGGTTGGACACGCCAATGTACGAACGGTGCACCGCGTCGTCCGTGGATTTTACGTCATAGAGCACGCGGTCGCACTGGTCGGCCACCGCCTTCAGGTGCTCGTAGGGGGCGAAGCCGGCGGTTTCGATGGCGGTGTGGATGCATTGCTCCCGCAGGGCTGCCAGCACCGCGGCGGCAAACTGCCATTGCAGCAGCACCTCGCCGCCGGAGAGCGTCACGCCGCCGCCGGAATTGTGGTAGTACACCTCGTCCCGGAGAAGCTTCTGCACCAGCTCCTTTACCGTCATCTCCTGCGCCGCCAGCGTCAGCGCACCGGTGCAGCAGTTTTCCACGCAGGCCAGACACATGCGGCAGTCGGGACTGTGCAGGTCGCGGCAGCCGATGTGCCGGGGACAGACCTCCACGCAGCGGCCGCAGCCGATGCACTTGTTCCGCCAGTAGAGCCGTGGGTTGGCGAGAGGCTGGGTCTCCGGATTGGAGCACCAGCGGCAGCGCAGGGGACAGCCCTGAAAGAACACCACCGTGCGGATGCCGCCGCCGTCATGGACGCTGTATTTCTGGATGTTGTTGACTAGGCCGGTCATGCCGGTATCCTCCTTTGCAGCGCCGCCCCGGCGACGGCAGTGCCTCCAGGATGGGTCATACGTTGTGTTCCGTGCGGCGGATGATATCGTTTTGCAGATCCTTGTCGATGGACACGAAGTAGGCGGAGTAGCCCGCCACGCGCACCATCAGGTCGCGGTAGTTCTCCGGCGTGTGCTGGGCCTCCAGCAGCGTGGCCTTGTCCACTACGTTGATCTGCATCTGGAAGCCCTTCTTATCGAAGTAGCCCTTCAGCAGCGCCAGGAAGTTCTGGATGCCCTGCTCCGAGGTGAAGGAGGCGGGGTTGAACTTGATGTTCAGCAGCTGGCCGCCGATCATCAGCTCGTTGGGCAGCTGCGCCACGGAGTTGGCCAGCGCAGTGGGGCCCTCGATGTCGCTGCCGCCAAAGGCGGAGATGCCCTCGGACAGCGGCGTGCCGGCCTTGCGGCCGTCAGGCGTGGCGCCCACATATTCGCCCATGGGAACGTTGGCCGCCACGGTGGCGGTGGACGGTACGAACCGGCCGCCAATGGGGCCCCGGCCATACAGGGTGTTGTGGAAGGACATTTTGTTCTTCGCCCAGAAGCCCACGAAATCGGAGCCGATCTCGTTGGACACGTCGTCGTCGTTGCCGAACTTGGGCGCGCGGGTCAGCAGCAGCTGACGGATCTCCTCGCCGGTGGGGCTGGTGGTGCTGTCCTCAAAGTTGGTGGCCAGCGCGTGCTCCAGCTGTACAGGCGTCAGCAGCTTGTCGGTAAACACCAGCTGCTTCAGGGCGCACAGGCAGTTGATGGCGCAGGAGGTGCCGCACATCTGGCCGCCGGTAAAGGCGTATACGCCGCCGCCCTGCTTCAGCTCCTTGCCCCGGCCGATGCAGTCCTGCACGTAGGAGGACAGCAGGGGGGTCTGGAGGTATTGCTCGTATACCTTGTCGATGCAGTTGTCCTGGATCACGTGGTGCTTCAGGTAGTGGAGCTCCTGTGCCTTGAACTCGTTGTAGAACTCCTCCCAGCTGCTCATTTCGCTCAGGCGCTTGCAGGGCAGGGGAGTGAGACCCGTGCGGGGATCGGTGCCGCCGTTGATGGTGCATTCCAGCACCTTCACGGGGTTGGGGAAGGCGGCGCCATAGCGGCCGCTGCACTTGCCGGGGATGGAGGGCTCTACGCAGCCCACGATGCCGTAGCCCCGGGCGTCATCCAGCGAGTAGCCCACCGCCATCATGGCGGGGATGATGGCCTCGTCATTGTAGAAGGCGGGATAGCCGATGCCGGTGCCTACGCACTTGGCGCACTCCTGCATGAAGCGGTGAGAGGTGCCGTTGAACACGCGGACGGCCAGCAGAGGCTGGATCAGCCGGGACTTCTTGGTGGCGGCCACGCAGATGTAGGACAGGTCGTTGACGCCGTCGCGCCCGGCGTCGTCCTGACCGGCGATGGTCAGGTTGGGGTATGTCATGTAGCCCACAAAGGGCTTGGTGTCGTAGATATCACGGAGCTTGGACTGCTCGTTCAGCTTGATGTACAGGGCGCAGATCAGCTCCATGGCGCTCTCCTGCGTCAGCGTGCCGGCTTCCAGCTCCTGCTTGTAGTAGGGGTACAACAGCTGATCCAGACGGCCCACGCAGACGCCGTGGCCGTTGGACTCCAGCTGAATGGCCGAGATCACCGTGGTGATGGCCTGTAATCCCTCGTGGAAGGTGCGGGCAGGCTGGGCGGGCACGCAGCGGTTGATCTCCGCCAGCTGGAGCAGGTGCTTCTTCACGGCGGGGTCAGTGGTCGCGGCGGCCCGCTCCTCCGCCATGCGGCTGAGCCGCTGGGCATAGGCCACCACGGCCTTGTTGACGATCAGGGCGCTTTGGTAGAAGATGTAGCGGTCATAGTCGTTGGGATCGGCCAGATCCAGCGCGGCCATGTGCTCCTCGATCTGCCGGATCACGCCGTTGACACCGATGCGCAGCAGCTTTTCCCAGTCGGGGATGATGTGGCCGTCGCCGCCGCGGGTGATCCACGTGCCGTCGTAGCCGCCCACGCCTTTTTCGTTGGCCATCATGGTCTCGGCGGGGAGCTGGCTGTACACCAGCGCCTCCTCGCAGCGATCCTTCCAGTAGGGCAGGATGTCCTCCAGCAGCTCACGGCGCACCTCCGGCTCCACGATATAGGGGTCGTAGGGGCGGGTGGAGAAGTCTACCGGATTGCCGGTAAGCTCGTTTTCAATAAACTGTACGCCAAACTCCGGGAACACGGAGGAGCCACGGCGCTTTTCCGCGATGGCGCCCAGCAGCATATCGTCGTCGCACATGAAGATGCCGATATGGTTCAGGATATTCTCCAGCGACAGCGCACGGCGCAGGGCGTGGGGCTTGCTCTCGGTCTGGCGGTAGGTCTCGGTCAGCAGGCGGGCCCGCTCCACGCACAGGGGCGGCACGATGCTGTGATATTGCTCGATCAGGCGCGTAATGCGGTCGGACAGCTTGACGCTGTCATCGCAGAGGTGAATGGCCTCAGGGGTTACTTGGTGGTTCATAGACGGACCTTCCTTCTTTATCACTTGTTATTGTTGTCGCGCAGGCTCACCAGGGCGCTGAGGGCAACGGAGAGGATGATGATGGCGCCCTTGGCCACCGTCTGCTGGGCGGTGGACAGGCCGAAGAACATCAGGCCGTTGTTGATGGTGCCGATCAGCAGGGAGCCGATGATGGCGCCGACGATGGAGCCGTTGCCGCCGGCCATGCTGGTGCCGCCCAGAATGACGGACGCGATGGCATCCAGCTCAAGGCCGTCGCCGAAGGTGTAGCGGCCGGAGCTCATACGTCCGGCGTACAGCATGCCGCCCAGTGCGGCCATCAGACTGCTGTAGACGAAGACGTAGACCACGATCTTCTTGACGTTGATGCCGGAGTAGCGGGCGGAGGTGGCATTGCCGCCCACCGCCAGCACCTTCTTGCCGTAGGGGGTGCGGTTCAGGACGATGTAGCCCACCGCGCCGGTGATCAGCACCCACAGCAGAAGCAGGGGGAGCTTGCCGATGCTGCCGCCGCCGAAGATGAAGGTGAACGTGGTGTTGCCGATGGGGATGGCGGTGGTGTTGGTGATCCACATGGAGGTGCCCACCAGAACCATCTGCATGCCCAGCGTTACCAGAAAGCTGGGCAGGTTCAGCGCCACGATCAGCAGGCCGTTGATCAGGCCCACCACCAGACCTACAGCCAACGCCGCCAGAATGGCCAGCGGGATGTTGTCGGTGCTTTGCAGAACCAGCGCCGCCATCAGGCCAGACAGGCCGATGGTGGAGCCGACGGACAGGTCGATCTCGCCGATGGCGATCACGAACGTCATGGTGACGGCGATCATGGAGACCACGGCGGTCTGGCGGATGATGTTCAGAATGTTGTTGAGAGAGAAGAACGATCCGCCGATGAAGATGGCGAACAGGGAAAGAACCACAAGGAAAATGATGTAGACCATGCATTTGCTGATGTTGATGTTCTTTTTCAGCTTCAGCAGGGTGTCAGCACTCGTTTTGGATTGCATACTGGAGAACCTCCTCTGTAATTTCACTGCGATTATATGTCGCGGTCACTTTTCCGTCATAAAAAACGATGAATCTGTCGCACGCGGAGATCAGCTCCAGAATATCCGAGGAGATGAAGATCGCGGCGTGGTTTTCGCCGACGAAGTCGCGCACCTTGTCGATTATCTCGCGCTTGGAGCCCACGTCCACACCGGCGGTAGGCTCGTCCAGCAGCAGGACGCTGGGCGCGCTGTTGAGCCATTTGCCCACCACGATCTTCTGCTGGTTGCCGCCGGACAGGTTGAAGGCGGGGGTTTTCCGGCTATGGGTCTTGATGGCCATGTCCGAAATGGAGCGCTCGGCGATATCGGCCACCTTTTTGCTCTCCAGCAGCAGACCCCGCTTGAGCTTGTCGAAGATGGGGACAATCAGGTTTTCCTCTACCGAGTGCATCAGCACCAGACCCTCGCGGCGGCGATCCTCCGGGATCAGGGCAAGGCCGCTGTCGATGGCGTGGCGCACGCCCTTGATCTCGTAAGGCTGGCCGTTGATGGTGACCTGACCGGAGGCGTCCTTGTTCAGACCGAACAGCGATTCCACCACCTCGGTGCGGCCGGAGCCCATCAGGCCCGCAAGGCCCAGCACCTCGCCCTCCCGCAGTTCAAAGCTGACGTCCTTCAGGCGGCTGCCGCAGTTCAGGTGCTCCACCGTCATCAGCGGGCGGCCGGTGCACTTGGAGGCCAGCTCCTCGTCCGCCGTGGTCAGCGCGGCGGTCTTGCGGCCGATCATGTCCTCGATCAGCCCGGTCAGGGAGTAGTCCCGTGTGGGCTTGGTGGTCACGATGGAGCCGTTGCGCAGAACGGTGATGGTGTCGCAGATCTTGAAGATCTCCGCCATGCGGTGGGAGATGTAGATCATGGAAACGCCCCGCTGCTTCAGACTGTTGATGAGGGTGAACAGATGGGCGGTTTCCTTTTCGGAAAGGGACGCCGTGGGCTCGTCCAGGATCAGGACTTTGGCGTTGACGGAAAGCGCCTTGGCGATCTCGATCATCTGGCAGACGCCAACATCCAGATCTTCGACACGGCTGTGGACGTCCACATCTATATCAAGGCTTTGGAGCAGCTCGTGAGCCTTGCGCTCCATGCTTTTTTTGTCTAAGAATGGGCCTTCCAGTATTTCACGGTTCAGGAAAATGTTTTCTGCCACGGTCAGCGTGGGGATTAGGCTCAGCTCCTGGAAGATCAGGCTGATGCCGTGAGACACAGCGTCGGAATAGCTGTTCATCTTCACCTTGCTGCCGTCAATGTAAATGGCACCGGAGTCACAGGTGTATACGCCGGTAAGGATCTTCATCATGGTGGATTTTCCGGCGCCGTTCTGCCCCACCAGAGCGTGAACGGAGCCCTTCTGCAAATCGAAATCAACGCCGTTCAGAACGGATACGCCGCCGAAGGATTTATGCACGTTTTTCAAACTGATGATCGGGTTTTGCTGCATATTTACCATCTCACTTTATACTCAGAATCACGGTTCGGCAGTAGTACCGAAACCCCGAAAGGATCGAGGGGGATCCTTTCGGGCATCTCGGAACATACTATGCGGCACTCATATGCCGGGAGAGAGTGGCATATGTAGGAGGGTTTGCCGGTTTACTTGACCAGCTCGGTCAGCCACTCGGGAGCCTGATCCAGACCGTAGCTGGCGCAGTAGCCTTCCAGCAGGTTGTGGGCGTCAACAGGCAGCGCCACGGGGCAGACGAAGGTGGAGGGCAGCTCCTTGCCCAGCAGGGCGTAGGCGGCGCAGTAGGCCTCACAGGTGCCCTGATCCCAGGAGCGGGAGGTGGCGGAGCAGGTGATCATACCGCCGGTGGCGATGGAGCGGGCAGAGGTGTCGCCCAGGTCGATGGTGACGATCTGCAGATCCTCACGGCCGGCAGCCTTGGCGGAAGCCATCACGTACTCGGCGGGAGCTTCCCAGGAAACGTACACACCGGCCAGATCGGGATACTGAGCCAGCAGGGAGTCGGCGTTGGAGCCGGTGTTGGCCTCCTTGGTGAAGGGGCTCTCAGCCAGAGTGATCTCGGGGAAGTTGGCGATACCATCGCGGAAGCCCTGGTCACGCTGGTTGCACACCAGATGGAAGCCATCATAGGTCAGAGCGCCCACAACACCCTTGTAGCCGATCTTCTCGGCCAGCATGGTGGCGGCATAGTAGCCGTTGGCGTAACCGTCGGAGGAGACCAGAGCCACGCAGTTCTCACCGGGGGTGAAGTCGGTAGCGATGCTCTCCATGAACACGATCTTGGTGCCGGCGTCAGCCATCTTCTTCAGCACGGGGGAGCAGACGTCGGGGTTGTAGGGCATGACCAGCAGAGCGTCGGGGTTCATGGCTGCGATGGTCTCCAGCTGATCGTACTGGGTGTTGTCGTTCATCTGGGCTTCGGTAACGGTCAGCACTTCAATGCCCAGCTCCTCGAAGGTAGCCTTGGCAGCTTCGCACTTGACCACGTTGCACTGGTCGCCCAGCTGGTGATAGGCGATGGCGACCTTGAAGTTGCCGTCCTTCAGCTGCTGCAGCTCTTCATCGGTGAAGCTGAAGTCCGCCAGGCTGGCGGGATCCTCGCCGTTGATGCCCTTGGTCATGGGCTTGGTGGGGTTGTAGTCGGTCTTGACGTAATTGCTGGTGTCGACGGGGGTGCTGTCCGCATCCTGGTTGTCGTCGGCTGCCGGCTGACTGCCGCAGGCGACCAGAGACAGCGCCATCAGCAGGGCCAAAGTCAGTGCCAAAAACTTCTTCATGTTCGATCTCCTTATTTGTTATGATTTTTTGAGGTTTACACGCGGTGAACGTTTCTTATACCTATTCGTAAATACCGGAAAATGAAGGACTTGAAAAAATGTTTAACACGTGGTAAACTTCATGTTAAAAGCATACGCCTGCGTTACAAAAATGTCAAGTAATTTTGTGCGCAAAATAAAAAATCGACAAAACTAACGGATTACACGGATGAAATATGATACTTTGCACAAAGAAAATGGTAATTTCTTGAAAAAAGCACGATTATCCCGAAAAAGCGCGTGTTATTCCAGCCTCATATACGGGCGAATTTTGTCGAAATTTAACACGTATTAATTTGTCGAATTTTGCGATAAGCAAAATCACCGGGCGCCTGCTGGCGTCCGGTGACGAAAAGTGTGTCGTATTCTGTTATCCCTCAAAGTAATCCATGTTGCTGGACACGATCACGTCCAGACGGGAATTGTAGTCCTTGTTGACCAGCGGCACGCCGTAGCAAAGGTGGTAAAACATCATTTTTACCGCGTCGTATGCCTGATTCGGCAGGGATTGGCCGATGATAACGTCAATGGCGGAGGAGCGGATAAAGGGCTTTACGGCGTCGTAGTAGTCGAAGCCGATCAGCTTAATGTCCTGATCTCGCCGCATCCGCACCAGACGCCGGGCAATGGCCTCGGATTTATAGGAGATATCATAGATGCCGCTAATATCCGGATGCTTTTCCATCAGATCCTGACAGATCAGCTCGGCGCTTTTCTCGTCGGAAATGGTGTCCCACAGGCCGAGAATACGGTAGCTGCTGCGGCCCTTGAGATAGTCCACAAAGCCGTCGTACCGCTGCTTGACCCACAGGTCGTCCTCCAGAAAGTTACTGGTGGTGATGGCGATGTTGCCGCCCTGCGGCAGCATCTTGGACATCATCTCCGCCGCCAGACGGCCGCTCTGGGGATAGTCGATGCCCACGAACACCCGGTCTTTTTTCTCCACGTAGCGGCTGAGATAGATGATATCGCAGTGAAGCTCCCGCAGCTTTTTGATCTCCGGCTCCAGCACCTTGGGGTCGCAGGGCACGATGATGAAGGCCCGGATGCCGCTTTGCAGCATCCGCTCGATATCCGTGATCTGCTGCTGCGGCTCCAGAATGTAGGAGATGGCGGACACGATCTGTAAGCCGTTGTCCTCCAGCTCCGCCAGCGCCTTGCGGATGCCGTCCTGCATCAGCTTGGAGAAGAAGGTGGAGCCATAGTGGGCCATGCCGATATAGCCGATGCGGTAGGTCTTGTGATAGGCCAGATCCCGGGCGTTGAAGTTGGGAACGTAGTTGTATTCCAGCAGGGCCTTTTCCACCAGCGCGCGGGTGCTCTCCGACACGCGGCCCTTGCCGTTGATGACCTTGTAAATGGTGGTGCGGGAGATGTTGATGAGCTGGGACAGTTGCTCCAGCGTGATCTTTTTGTTATAATTGTCCCGCTTTTCCACCGCCAGACAGTAGCAGCCGCAGGCGCTGTCCAGCCACAGCAGCGGCTGCGCCGAAAAGCTGATGATCCGCGTCAATATCTGCTCCACATATTGCTCTACGGTGATGGCGTGCTGGATGACGGCGGTATCTCCGGCGGGGAACAGGTCGTCCCGGATCTGCTCCGGCGTCATTCCGGTGGCCGCGGGATTCCGGAACAGCAGCTGCCGCAGCAGCAGTGCGTTTACCACCTGCGTCACCAGTGCGTTTTCCTGCGCCGGCAGCGCCAGCGCGGCGATGCGCTGCTCCAGCTCCGAGGCGCGTACCGCCGCCGCGTGAAGCATCGGGTCGGCACTGTCGGCTGCCATGGGCAGTACACAGCTGCGCCAGAGATCCTCGTAGGTCAGGATGGAGGGCCTGTTCTGCGCCAATTCGTGCTCCAGACGGCTTTCCACCAGAGATGACAACGTTTCCAGCAACGGTAGCTCCCGCAGAACCGGATAGTCATTCAGCAGTGTGATCAGACCGGGGTGGAAGGGATACGCCGCCACATAGTCGGCCAGATGCAGCCGAAGCTCCGGAAACTGCATGGCAAACTGCTGCAGATAGGCGGCGATCTCCTGCTGCTGGGTTTTGCTCTTTCGGATGCAGCAGTGCTGCAAGACCTCCATCACCACCGCGCTGTCAAGAGTGATGCGGGCGGTGTTGGCGCTGTCCTGCTGCAAGGTCTTCCGGGCACGGCAGCCGTTGTCCTCGTCAAACAGACGGGCGTCGACCCCGGCGATGATCCGCAGGGGACTCTTTTCCGTAATGTTGCACAGCGCCGTATAGAACAGCAGATCGTCCTGAATGTCGTCCTCACTGCGGCTTTCAAAGAATTCGGCCAGGCCGTCCAGCACCAGCAGACGGCAGGCACCGGGGTGAGCCGAAGCAAAGGCGTCCATTCTGGTGGACAGCTGGCGCTGATACAGGCTTCTGGTGCGCTTGATATCCGGCCCCACCTGAAACGCCGTGGTGCAGTCCAGCGCCTGTCCGATAATGTCGCATAGAGACTCTCCGGCGGCGGACAGATCGGCGGTTACGACGTGGTACTCCGCCGCCTTTCCCGCCAACGCGGCGGCCAGCCGTTTGGGCGGCTTTGTGTCCTCCTTCGGCAGCGTCAGCAGTCCCAGCAAATAGCCGATCGTGCAGGTCTTGCCGGTGCCGGAACAGCCCTGTATGTACAATACCCCTCCGGAGGGAGAGCAGAACTGCTCCAGTGCTGTACACATCTGCTCCTGCACGGCGGCCCCCAGATAATAGCTGCCGTATGCTTCTGAAATCTGCTCCTTGCCGCAGGGCAGCTCCGCCGCCGCCCCGACAGGTTTATATCGTATGACTCCCCTCAGCTTCACACTGTTTGCCCTCTCTCTTATTTTTCCCGCATATCCGTTGCTTCTGCTTGCTATACCCGCACATAATAATTCGAGTATACCCTTGAAAAACATAAAAGTCAACTGAACATTTCGCGCTATTTCGCGCGGTGTGACCCCATTGAAAGGAGAACGCTTATGACGCACGCCACACTGATCGCCAACGCGGGTATTCTGCTGGAAATTGACGGCATTCGATTTCTGATCGACGGCCTGCACCACAGTAGCCAATACCCCTTCAGCCCCGTTCCGCAGGCGATGCTGGATCAAATGCTGCGGGGAGAGGGGCCGTTTCGTGACGCGGATTTTCTGCTGTTCACCCATGACCATCCGGATCACTGGTCGCCTGCTCTGACGCAGGCGTATCTTCAGGCCAACCGCGTTCGCCGTGTGCTGCTGCCGCCCCGCAGCAAGGATGGCCCGGCGCAGGATGCCTTGACGGCGGACATGACGGCCCGGCATATCCCGTGGTGGCAGGCAGACCTGCACCGTGGACAGCGCCGCACGTATCTGCTGGCGCCGGAGGCCTATCTCACGGCGCTGTCTACCCCCCACGAGGGGGAGATGTTCGCCCATCTGGACTGCCTCTGCCTGCTGCTGACGGTACACGGCCAGCACTATCTTATCACCGGGGACTGCGGCTGGAACGATCCCTCTTATTATGACGCCATAGCGGATATCCGGCCCCGTGCGGTGTTCGTTAACCCGCTGTTTTTCTACGACCCGGCGGGCCGTGCGCTGTTGAGCCGGTGGACGCCGCCGCAGGTTGTGCTGTACCATATCCCCTTTGCCGGGGAGGATTCCATTTCCCTGCGGACGTTGACCCGCCAGTGCCTGACGAAGTACAGCAGGGACTTTGAAAGCGTGCAGGCTTTGTGGGAGCCGGAGCAGAGGATCGAGCTGTAAAGCCGCTCGATTCAGAGCCCTCTTGATCATAGGTCTCGCATCGCTGTGTACCCGGATGTGGTCACAGTAAAGGATGTGGTGACCCTGACCGGCTACACCCTGACCACCGTTCACAACTGGTGCAGCCGTGGGTCACTGAAAGCCTTCCAGAAGGGGCTGAAGTTCTGCATTCCAAAGATCTTTCTCGTTGACTTCTTCTGCTCTCTGACCTTTCACTCCATTACCCGTAAAAGCCTCTGGCATATCCAGACGCTGAATGAATTCAGCAGAAAGATGAAGAAATAATGTGCGATTCAGAAATTCGCACACTCGCACCTGCCTTTCGGTTTTGGTAGACTGTAACCGAAAGGCGGGTGCATTTTGCGTTGCAGACCTGCCGGGGAAATTTTGAATGGGAGGATCACATATGGAATCACTATTTGAGCAGTTGGGTGGCACTTACACAAGGCAGGGCGACTACTGCCTGCCAGATGTTTGCTTACCGCCCGAAGAAGAACGCCCCATTGGCGTTTACGGGCAGCGGCGGCGAGTTTATCTGAAGGAGCACCACCGGGTGCTGTATTATAACCTGCTGACCGCCGGGACGCTGGACGGGCACCTTGCAGACATCGAGGAGCAGGCGCAGGAACTCTTTCTTCGGTTGGTAGAACAATACGCAGACACCGAGGGCGTGACGGAGGCCTTGAAAGCCGATGACCCGATGGCGTGGGTGCGGAAGATGAACGGCATCCGACATCGGGCAAACGAGGCCGTGATGCAGGAAATTGTATACGGGTAACGAGCAAGCGGGGGCCTATGACCTCCGCTTGTTTTATATGCAGAAAAAGAACAATGCTGTTTTGAAACGACATTGTTCCGAACTTTGCTGACATTGTTCTTTTATTTGGGTATAATGTACTTGTGATTTTATGCGTGGAGGTATCCCCTATGGCTGAAATGATCTCGGTAAGAGAAGCAGCAGTGCGCTGGAATATAACGGAGCGAAGAGTTGCGACGCTCTGCAATGCCGGAAGAATTGCCGGTGCGAAAAAACAGGGCAATCGCTGGCTGATTCCAGCTGACACGCAGAAGCCGGCGGATCAGCGGATCAAGACGGGTGCTTTCCGCAAAACGGAGCGTGCGCCGAAGCTGCCCCTGCCCATCGGTGTGTCCAACTACTGCCTTGCCTCGTCGGAATACTACTACATCGACAAGACGATGATGATCAAGGATTTCATCGACGAGCGTCCGATGGTGACGCTGTTCACCCGTCCCCGCCGCTTCGGCAAGACGCTGAATATGGATATGCTGCGCACTTATTTTGAAAAGAGCGACAAGGATACCTCCGTCTACTTCCGGGATAAGAAAATCTGGGCCTGCGGCCAGAAGTACCGGGATTATCAGGGCAAGTACCCTGTGATCTTCCTGACCTTCAAGGATGTGAAGTTCGACACTTGGGAGGAGACCTTTGCGGCCATCCGGGACATTTTCGCAAAGGAGACCCGGCGGCACAAAGAGCTGCTGACCAGCAACAAATGCGACGAGTACAGCAAAAAGGCGTATGAAAAGCTGGCGGACGGCAAGGTCAGCGAGGTGGAACTGGCGTCGGCGCTGCTGGACCTGTCCGCTATGCTGCACAAGCACTATGGCATTGCGCCCATTATCATCATCGATGAATACGACACACCCAGCCAGCAGGGCTACCAGAAGGACTACTACGACAAGGTCATCCAGTTTATGCGGAATCTGTTTTCCGGCGGGTTCAAGGATAACCAGCACCTGTCCTTCGGCTTCCTCACTGGTATCCTGCGGGTGGCCAAGGAGAGCATCTTCAGTGGGATGAACAACCTGTCCATCAACTCCGTGCTGGACAACAAGTACAGCGCCTACTTCGGCTTCACCGCTGACGAGGTAAAGGAGATGGCAGAATACTACGGTGCTGCCGATAAGTATGATGAGATCTGCCAGTGGTACGACGGCTATCGCTTCGGCAAGACGGAAATTTTCAACCCGTGGTCGGTGGTCAACTACTTCAGCA
>ENA-ORSI01000643-ORSI01000643.1-human-gut-metagenome-genome-assembly--contig:-NODE-643-length-36072-cov-7.943332_pt1 | contig 36072 bp, 32 predicted proteins | sample MGYA00242187_ERZ509154 | MGnify/ENA primary metagenome ERZ509154 (study PRJEB26280, sample SAMEA2338627) | human gut metagenome | biome: human gut; feature: human-associated habitat; material: faeces...
GAGTCTCATCACCGGCGTCCACCTGAACGTGCGCAACACCAAGAACTGGAGCAACACCGAGCTGCGCAAGTGCACCCGCGTCACCGAGCTGGCCGTCTACACCGCCGGCGGCACGCTGACCGACGACGGCACGGAACCCGAGCCCGGCGGCGACGACGGACAGGAAGAAAGCCCGCTGTAACACAGCGGTGAGCGGTGAACGGTAAGCGGTGAGTATCCCTCCGGCCGGACGCTAACCACCAACCGCTCACCACTCACTACCAACTACTAACCGTTAACCACTAACCCCTAAAAACATGGACAAGAAAACTATTTGGAAGGTCATCCTTCAGACGCTGGTCACCATCCTGACCGCCATCGGAACTACGCTGGGCATCACCAGCTGCATGATGTAGCCCTGCGCTGCATGCGACAACACAGACACGAAGTAAAACACCCGCTGCCTCAGAGAAAAATGAGGGGCGGGTGATTTGTTTATGTATCCCTAACAGCCGAAAGCAGCTTTTCGCATGTCAAAAAGAAAAAACTTCTTTTTCGCTTCTTACTATGCCGTTATGTTTTATATCTTTGTCATAGTATAAACAAAAATATATATGGCTAAGACAAACAATACAGCAGAGATAGGTTTTGAGAAAGAAATATGGAAGGCGGCAGACTTGCTGCGTGGAAATCTCGACGCTTCGGAGTACAAATCCGTGGTGCTGGGACTGATTTTCCTGAAATACATATCAGACCGCTTCGAGGTGAAATACAACGAACTGGTGGACGAAGGCGACGGCTTCGAGGAAGACAAGGACGAATATACGGCCGAAAACATCTTCTTCGTGCCGCAGGAAGCCCGTTGGCAAGTCGTGGCCGAAGCGGCTCACACACCCGAAGTGGGCACTACGATAGACAACGCCATGCGCCTGATCGAGAAAGAAAACCCGCGCCTGAAGGGCATCCTGCCCAAGAATTTTGCCCGCCCCGAGCTGGACAAACGGAGGCTGGGCGACGTGGTAGATCTCTTCACCAACATTCAGATGAAGGAACATGGCGACACGAAAGACATCTTGGGCCGCACCTACGAATACTGCCTCTCCAAGTTTGCCGAAGCCGAAGGCAAGCTGGCCGGCGAATTCTACACGCCTGCCTGCATTGTGCGCACGCTGGTCGAGGTGCTTCAGCCCTTCAGCGGCCGTGTGTACGACCCCTGCTGCGGGTCGGGCGGCATGTTTGTGCAGTCGGCCCGATTCATCGGTGAACATCAGGGCAACCTCAACGACATCTCCGTCTTCGGGCAGGACAGCAACCCTACGACGTGGAAAATGGCGCAGATGAACCTGGCCATCCGCGGCATCGAGGCCGACTTGGGCAAGTTTGCTGCCGACACGTTCTTCGACGACCAGCACCCCACGCTGAAAGCCGACTTCATCCTGGCCAATCCGCCTTTCAACTTGAGTGACTGGGGTGCCGACAAGCTGCAGGACGACCCGCGCTGGCGCTACGGCATTCCGCCCTCGGGCAATGCCAACTTTGCCTGGTTGCAGCACATGATTTATCACCTCTCGCCCCGTGGCCGCATCGGCATGGTGCTGGCCAACGGTTCGCTCTCTTCACAATCGGGCGGCGAGGGCAGCATCCGCGAAAACATCATCAAGGCCGACCTCGTGGAAGGCATCGTGGCCCTGCCCTCGCAGCTGTTCTATACGACAGGCATCCCCGTTTCGCTGTGGTTCCTGAGCCGCAACAAGAAGCAGCCGGGCAAGATTCTTTTCATCGACGCCCGCCAGATGGGCACAATGGTCACCCGCAAGCTGCGCGAGCTGGACGAGGAAAAAGACATTCAGCGCATAGCCCGCACCTTCGAGGACTTCGAGGCAGGTACGCTGGAGCCTGAAAAGGGATATTGCGCCGTGGCTACGCTCGATGATGTGGCTAAGCAGGACTATATCCTCACGCCCGGCCGCTATGTGGGCATCGCAGAGGCCGAAGACGACGGCGAGCCTTTCGAGGAGAAAATGACACGGCTCACTTCGGAGTTGTCCGAGATGTTCGAGAAATCGCATCAGCTGGAGGAGGAAATTCGGAAGCAGTTGGGGAGTATTGGGTTTGAAATCAAATAAAATATATGAGTTTTGATTTATATACGATTGACTGGACTGCTATAGGTTCTATAGTTACTTTTGTTGCTATGATTATAGCTTATTGGACTATTCATGTTTCAGACAAGCAAAACAAAAGCAATCAGCGACTTCAACTTTTATTAGTTCAACGCGAAATTGAACAAAGAAGATTAGACGAATTGGTTGAAAACATTATGATAATCAATGATTCAATGCAGCCTATTGTTGTAGCAGATTATTCAGTGAAACTGACAAAAGGGATTTTCACAGAAGATGACAGACATTTTATAGATGAAATGGCGGCAAATGATGTTTCTAATAATAATAGACTAAGTATCCAATTAATAAAGTATGATAGGAATGAACCAGCAAAGAAAGTTTTGATGCTACTAAGCAATATGCGTCAGAAATATGGTGAATGGGTTAGAGATATTTCTCTTCTCAATTTGTATAAAACAAGCAATGTTATTTCTCCTCAAGACTTAAACAGGATGATTTTAACAATGTCCAAAATATCAAAAGATATATTCCCAGAGTATGAAAAGACTATTGACGATGCAATTAAAACAAAAGACAATGATTTGGATAAAGCAATTAATTTAATGAACATTTTTTGTTATGTTATTTCCACCTATTTAAATGAACAGAAAAAAATATTTGAAGAAGAGTTATGCGCCTTTGTCAAAGAAGAGCAAAAAAGAATAGATAATATAGTTTTTTATGGTTCAATAAAATGATAATAAAACAGAATGGAAGAGTGGAAAGAATATAAATTAGGAGATGTTATTAATGTTCTTGATAATAAAAGAATACCTCTTTCTTCAAAAGAAAGGAGTACCCGAAAAGGAAATTTTCCTTATTATGGAGCACAAGGGATTATCGATTATATAAATGATTTTATATTCAATGGAACATATTTGTTAATAGCAGAAGATGGTGAAAATCTAAAATCGCAGAAGCAAGACATTGCACAGTTGGCAACAGGGAAATTTTGGGTAAACAATCATGCTCATATTGTTGAAAGTAATGGATTATGTGATATTAGATATCTCTGTTATCTGATTAACAGAATGGATTTATCTGGATATATAACAGGATCAGCTCAACCAAAGCTTAATCAAGCTAATTTATTATCTATAATTATAAGGCTTCCTTTATTAAGAAAGCAGCAATATATTGCAAACTTTATATCAATGTTCGACGACAAAATCGAACTAAACCGCCGCATCAATGAAAATTTAGAGCAGCAGGCACAAGCCTTATTCAAGTCTTGGTTTGTAGATTTTGAACCATTCAAGGACGGCAAGTTTGTGGATTCGGAGTTGGGGATGATTCCTGAAGGATGGAGAGTTGGCGTATTCAATGAGTTAGTTGAAATTTTATCTGGTTTTGCTTTCAAATCTAACACGTTTGTAGAAAAAGGGAAATATCAATTAATAACCATAAAAGCTGTACAAGATGGCCTGCTTAATATTTCAGGGAGTAATTATATAAATATTATTCCTCCCAAAATGCCACAATATTGTTTTTTGAGAAAGGGAGATATTTTATTATCTTTAACAGGGAATGTAGGTAGGACTTGCATAGTAACATATGACAATTTATTACTTAACCAGCGTGTTGCTAAAATAAAGCCAAAAAACATTATAAATAGAATGTTTTTATATATCATTTTAAGGCAATTAGATTTTAAAAAAAGATTAATCTATTTAGCCAAAGGAACAGCTCAATTAAATCTTAGTCCCATAGAAACAGGGCAAATAAAAATTATCATTCCATCAGAAGAATATCTAAAAAAATATGCTGATATGATGAACAGCAAATTTGATATGATGTTAAACAATAGTATAGAAAATATTGCATTATCAGAATTGCGCGACACCCTCCTCCCCCGCCTTATGTCGGGCGAACTTGCAATCACTGATGTGGACGACAGAAGTATTTTTCAATAAGCCAATAGCCCAGCCATTCACAGAAAATTGCTATCTTTGCGATAGCCCCTACTAACAACAGCAGACTATGGACAAAATAGAAATAAAAGGATATAAATCGTTCAAGGAACTCAAGCTCGACCTGCTCCCCATCAATATACTGATAGGGGCCAACGGGTCGGGGAAAAGCAACTTCTTGTCTTTCTTTGAATTCCTCAACCGCCTGTACGAACAGAAGCTGACGGAATATGTGGCGCTGAACGGAGGTATGGACAAATATTTCTTCCAAGGCAGCAAGACGACGGATGCCATCGAAGCCACTATCTGTTTCAAGAACAACTCCTACTCGTTTGAGCTGAAAGAAGGAGACAACAGGTTTGTGTTCTCAAAAGAGAAACTGGGATACCATAGCTCGTACTCCGACATTGCCAGCTTCAGCAACGAGGCCTGCATAAAGTCGTACAGCGGATTGTCGATTGGTGAACACATCCGTAGATATCTGTCTGAAATAAAGAAATATCATTTTCACGATACGGGCAAAAGTTCTCCGTTCACCAAGGAAAGTCACATCGTGAACGACGCCTATTATCTGTATGAGAAAGGGGAAAATCTGGCCGCTTTTCTGTATGCTGTCCGAGAGAATTCGCCCATTACCTACAAGCGGATTGTGCGCGTCGTCCAGAGCATCGCGCCCTACTTCAGCGATTTCTACTTCAACGTGAGTGCTGCCGACACGGTCCGCCTGCAATGGACAGACAAGTTCAGTTCTACTGTATATGGCCCGACAGACCTCTCCGACGGAACCGTGCGCTTCATCGCACTGACCACGCTGTTTCTGCAACCCGTTCCCCCAAAAGTCATCATCATCGACGAGCCCGAACTGGGGCTTCACCCCCTGGCCATACAGAAGCTGGCCGGCCTGATAAAGTCGGTGGCGTCCAGAGGCACCCAAGTGATCATTGCTACCCAAAGCGCTGACCTGATAACGAACTTCAACGCCGAAGACGTGATTACCGTCAACCAGACAGAAGGCGCCTCGGTAATGAAGAGGCTGGAGGCCGAACACCTGGAAGCGTGGCTGGAAGACTACACGCTGGGCGACTTGTGGAAACAGAACATTCTGAAAGGAGGGCAGCCGACATGAAAAGACTGGTTATCGTCTGTGAAGGAGAAACAGAACAGGCTTTCTGCAACGACGTTCTGCGTAGCCATTTCCTGTCCAAGGATATGCTGCTCGAAGCGCCTACCATCAAGCATTCGAACGGCGGCATTGTGGCATGGGATACCCTGAAGAAACAGATTGTCAAGCACCTGAATGAAGGAGACTGCATCGTCTCGATGCTCGTGGACTATTACCGCATCCGAGATTCATACCATTTCCCAGGGTGGATGGAGGCAAAGGGAAAATCCAATCTGTACGAACGGATGCGCTACCTGTTCGAGCAGATGTCGCTGGATATGGATGAAAAGCTGCGGCCGAGGTTTGTACCTTATATTCAGCTGCACGAGTTCGAAGGGCTGCTGTTTAGTGACATTTCTGTATTTCCCCACAACTTTACGAAGGAACAGCTCGACTACAAGCAGCTGGAAAGTGCGGTAAGCGAGTTCAGTACTCCCGAAGAAATAAACAACAGCCCTGCTACCGCGCCTTCGGAGCGGTTGAAGAAAGCCGTCAGCGGATATGACAAGGTGACCGACGGCGCTTTTCTGGCCATGGAAATAGGGCTGGAAACAATCAGGGAAAAATGTATCCTGTTCAATGAATGGATGGGACGGTTGGAAAATAGCTAACTTATAAGACTGAAAGCCATGTCGTTCACAGAAGACAATTATGAAAAAGCGGTGATAACCCTCTTCGAACAGATGGGCTACCGACATCTGTATGGCCCCGACATAGAGCGCGACTATTACGTGCCGTTCTATGAAGAGCAGCTCCTGCTGAGCCTTGCCAACCTGAACAGAGGTAAACCACAAGCGGCCTTGCAGGAGGCTGTGGGCAAGCTGAAGGACATCGATACAGGAAGCCTGGCGCAGAAGAACGAACGCTTTATGGACTACCTGCAACATGGTATCGAGGTGTCGTACTTCGACGGCAGGGAGCAGCGCAACGACTTGGTGTATCTGATAGACTACGCACACACGGAACGCAATGATTTTCAGATTGTCAACCAGTGGACGTTCGTCGAGCATTCGGAAAAGCGGGCGGACCTGGTTGTGTTTGTCAACGGCCTGCCGCTGGTGGTGATGGAGCTGAAGTCGCCCTCGCGCGAAGAGACCGACGCTTCGGAAGCCTATCGGCAGCTGCGCAACTACATGCAGGAGATTCCGTCGCTGTTTGTGTACAACGTTTTCTGCGTGATGAGCGACATGGCTTGCTCGAAGGCCGGAACCATTACCAGCAAGGAAGACCGCTACATGGAATGGAAAACCAGGGACGGCGATTATGAAAGTACGGACTTTGCCGACTATGATACGTTCTTTGAAGGCATCTTCCAACGGGGACGGTTGCTGGACATCGTCCGCAACTTTGTCTGCTTCTCGAAAGACGAAGCGGGGGCAGCCAAGATACTGGCGGCCTACCATCAGTATTTTGCTGTGAAGAAGGCCATCGAGCGGACGAAAACAGCAGTACAGAATGACGGCAAGATTGGCGTCTTCTGGCACACGCAGGGCAGCGGAAAATCGCTTTCGATGGTGTTTTATGCCCATCTGTTGCAGGACGAGCTTTCGCAACCCACCATCGTGGTGATTACCGACCGCAACGACCTCGACGACCAGCTGTACACACAATTTGCCAAGTGCAAGGATTTCTTGCGGCAGGTGCCCGTTCAGGCAAAGAGCCGCGACGACCTGAAAGCACTGCTGGCAGGACGCGAGGCCAACGGCATTATCTTCACTACCATGCAGAAGTTCGAGGAGTCGGCCGAGCCATTGTCGCTTCGAAAAAACATCGTGGTGATGACCGACGAAGCCCATCGGGGGCAATATGGTTTCGAAGAGAAGATACGGATGACCCGAAACGAGCAGGGTGAAGAGGTGGCCAAACGCGTGGTGGGAACGGCACGAATCATCCATGACTGCCTGCCCAACGCCTCGTACATTGGCTTTACAGGAACGCCCATCTCTACGAAAGACAGGGATACGGTCGAAGTGTTTGGCAACTACATCGACGTGTACGACATGACCCAGGCAGTGGCCGACGGGGCTACTTGCCCTGTCTATTACGAATCGCGTGTGGTCAATCTGAATCTGGACGAGGCTACGCTGAAGGCCATCGACGACGAATACGACCTGCTGGCTGAAGAAGGGGCTACCGAAGAGCAGATCGAAAAAAGCAAAAAGGAAATGTCGCACCTGGAAGAAATTTTGGGTGCGCCTGCCACCATCGATTCCTTGTGCCGCGACATCGTGAAACATTACGAAGAGAACCGGCAGTATGAACTGACGGGCAAGGCCATGATTGTGGCCTATTCGCGCACGATAGCCATGAGCATCTATGACAAGCTGCTGGAACTGCGCCCCGAGTGGAGGGAAAAGGTGAAAGTGGTGATGACGGCCAGCAACAAAGATCCTGAAGAATGGCACGCCGTCATAGGTAACAAGCAATACAAAAAAGAGCTGGCCAAACGCTTCAAGGACAACAATGACCCGATGAAGATTGCCATTGTGGTGGACATGTGGCTGACGGGGTTCGATGTGCCGTCGCTGGCCACGATGTATGTGTACAAACCGATGAGCGGACACAACCTGATGCAGGCCATCGCACGTGTGAACCGGGTGTTCAATGGCAAGGCGGGTGGATTGGTCGTGGACTATATCGGCATTGCCAAGGCACTGAAGGAAGCCATGCACGACTATACCCGACGCGACCGCAAGAACTTTGGCAATCCTGACATCAAAGAAACGGCCCTGCTCAAGTTCAGGGAAAAGCTGGAGGTGTGTCAGAATCTGTTCCACAACTACGATTACAGCCGTTTCAGCACGGCATCGGACGCTGAATGCGCTCAAATCATCAAAGGGGGTGTAAACTTCATCCTGTCAGCCGACAAGCAGGATCAACGGCAGGTATTCCTGAAGGGGGCCATGCTGCTGCATAACTCCATCACGTTGTGCCGCAGCCAGCTGAACGAACAGCAGCGCCATGAGGCTGCTTTCTTTGAAGCTGTTCGCACGCTACTCTCGCGGATGACAGGAAAAGGACGGGTTACCAAACACGAAATCAATGCCAGAATAGGCGAATTGCTCAAACAAAGCGTCAGGAGTAATGGCGTCATCAATCTCTTCTCGGACGTGAAAGCGGAATTTTCGTTGTTCGATGCTGCTTTTTTGGACGAAATTTCCAAGATGAAGGAAAAGAATATTGCGGTTGAATTATTGAAAAGATTGTTGGCCGAGCGCGTCTCGTTGTATCAAAAAACGAATATTGTACAGGCGGAAAAATTCTCAGACCTGCTGAACCGTTCTCTGTCCAATTATTTGAAAGGATTGCTTACCAACGAAGAGGTGATACAGGAACTTTTGGACCTGGCAAAAGAAATCTCGTCCTCCGAATCGGCAGGGAATGATTTGGGACTTACGAGGGAGGAGAAGTCTTTCTATGATGCCCTGACTAAGCCGCAGGCTGTTCAAGACATCTACACCAACGAGCAACTGGTGGCCATGACAAAAGAACTGACAGAAATTCTTCGTAAGAACCGTACGATAGACTGGCAGAAGAAAGAGTCTGCCCGTGCAGGTATGCGCAAGATGGTGAAACGTCTGCTGAAGAAATATCACTACCCGCCAGAAGAAGCGGCAAATGCACTCGAAACCGTAATCCGCCAATGCGAGCAATGGACGGATAATGAAGGCATGGCCAGTGAACCGAAAACGTATAGCATGCAAACGGTTTCCTATTCGACAGCTGCAAATTCAAGAACAGAATATGGAGAAAATGTGTAAGGAATAGTGACTATTTCCTCCGCAATTACAAATTACAATTACAGTTAGCCGAAAGTGATTTTTGAGATTCTTCGTTTCTGCTCAGAATGACAAGAGGATAGAATAATATAGGATGCGCCTCGGCATAGTCAAATTAAAAAACTACGTTTTTCATTTGCCTCTCCTCTCGGCTTTTTTTATATTTGCCTTGCTAATTTGGAGCAATACAAAAGAAGGATTACCCCGTTGTGAATACAGCGGATAAACTTAGCTGTTAAAAAAAGTAGGATTTTTAAGCAGAGTACCATGACTGATTTTGAAGAATATATCAGACAAAATGAGCCTGACAGCCGGCAGAAAGCCTATGCCTGGCGAACAGCGATCGGACTTCAGGCCGTCGATGGCTTGAAGCCCTCTGAATATCTGAAAGATACGGCACGCAAGCATATTGAGGGAGAGATTGATATTGACGAAGCGCAAAAGCTGATCAAGTCGTACTATCAGTCGAAGACGACCAGAACTTCCGTAGACGACGACCTGGAAGAGGCCGATGTGGTTTCTGCTCATATAGCCAAACTGTTGGGGGAACAGTCTTTTGCTTTTTCTGTGGTGGGCATTACTTCTATTCACCGCCGGTTATTTGAAGGTGTTTTCAAGTTTGCCGGTAGAATTCGTGATTATGACATCACGAAAAAAGAATGGGTGCTCAGAGGTGATACCGTGCTATACGTCAATTCGGAAGACATAAGAAGAGCTTTGGAATATGACCTGGAGCAGGAAAGGAACTTTGTATATGCCGGACTTGCACACGGCCAAATGGTGGAGCATATCGCAAAATTCGTATCGGGATTGTGGCAAATACATCCGTTTGGCGAAGGAAATACGCGCACGGTAGCTGTGTTTACCATCAAATACCTCCGCTCCATCGGATTCTATGTGGAAAACGACTTGTTTGCCAACTATTCGTGGTATTTCCGCAATGCGTTGGTCCGTGCCAATTATCGCAATGCGGTGAAAGGAGTAGAGCCGGATATGAAATACCTCGTCCGCTTCTTCCGTAACTTGCTCTTGGGAGAAAACAATGAATTGCGCAACCGATACATGGTAATTGATGCTCCTGAAGAATGGAAGGAACCGATGGATGATGGTACCCCCACAAGTACCCCCACAAGTACCCCCACAAGTCAGACCAACCAACTGTATACAGACAATGTCAATGTTCAGAAGCTGGTATCGGTGATAGGGGAAAACAAACGGAGCATAAAAGAGATTTTGGACCTGTTGAATCTTAAAGATCGGAAAAACCTGCTTGAATATTACGTCATGCCGGCACAAGCCAATGGATTTGTGACGTTGCTCTATCCTGACAAGCCCCGCCACCCGCGTCAAAAATATGTGTTGACCGTCAAAGGTCTGGCCTTGCTTGCTTCGATGAATGACAAATGACAATTACAGTTAGCCGAAAGTGATTTTGAGATTCTCCGCTCCGCTCAGCATGACAGAGGGGAAGGCGGGCGGAGAATGACAAACGGGCAGGCACGAACGAAGCTCCTTCCCGCTCCTGCCCTCTTTATCCCCTCAGAACTTCAGATAGAAGTCGCCCGTGAGGCGGCGGTAGTCGTCGGAATAGTCGCCGCCCGCCTGGTGGATGTAGAGCGCATCCTCGTCCACAGGGCCCAGACGGCGGCTGTAGGCCACCAGCACGCGGCGGGCGGGCTTGCCTGCCTTGGTGTAGACACGCGTGCGGCGGCAGGGATAGAGACCCTGCATCCAGGCGGCGTCTTCGGCCGCACGCTCCACCTCGCTGGGGATGACGATGCTCACCACCCCGCCCTCGTCCAGCAGCCGGGCCGAACGGCGGAAGAGCACGTCGTAGTTCAGGCCGCCGGCATGGCGGGCGGCGTTGCGCTGGCGGTCGGGACAGGGAAGCGCGTCGATGAAGTAAGGAGGGTTGGAGACGATGAGGTCGTAGCGCGCGGCGGGCTGGAAGTCGCGGAAATCTGTACAGACCACACGGATGCGGTCCGCCCAGGGCGAGGCGGAAACGTTCTCGGACGCCTGCGAGGCGGCATCGGCATCGACCTCGACGGCCGTCACCTGAAGCTGGGGGTTGCGCTGGGCCAACTGCAAGGCTATGAGGCCCGTACCTGTGCCTACGTCGAGCGCCGTTCGGACGCCCTCCACAGGAGCCCACGCGCCCAGCAGCACGCCGTCGGTGCCCACCTTCATGGCGCAGCGGTCGTGGCGGACGATGAATTGTTTGAACAAAAAGGATGATTCGGACATATCGCTCTGATGGATTGCTGTCGCAAAAGTAAGGAAATCCGCCCGAAAAAAAGTCCCCAAAATGCCCGTTTTTTGTCTTTTTAAAGAATTGGGGGCCGATTAATACAAAGAAATAGCGTAAATTTGCATCTGCATTGTGAACTCCCACAAGAGAGTACTAACTTAACAGGAAAGAAATGAAGAAAAGATTTTATATGGGCGATGACGAATCGCAGGCCGGAAGAGGCTTCTCCGTCATTGCCGACTACGAAGGAGGCGACGAACAGCAGCTGATGGACGTGGAGATAGACAACGTGCTGCCCATACTGCCCCTTCGCAACATGGTGTTGTTTCCGGGCGTGCTGATGCCGGTATCCGTAGGGCGGAAGTCGTCGCTGCGGCTCATCAAGGACGCCGAGCGCAAGGGAATGTACATCGGCGTGGTGTGCCAGAAGGTGGCCGACACGGAGGCGCCGCTGGCCGAGGACCTGCACGACATGGGTACCGTGGCCAAGGGGATACGTGTGCTCGAAATGCCCGACCAGTCGACCACCGCCATCCTGCAGGGCACCAAGCGCATGCAGCTGAAGGAAATCGTGGAGACCACGCCCTACCTGAAGGGACACGTGACCACCGTCGACGAAGAGATGCCCGACAAGAACGACAAGGAATTCCAGGCACTGGTGGAGGCTTGCAAGGACCTCATCGTGCGCTACATGCGTACGTCGGAGATGTTCTCGCAAGATCCCTCGTTTGCCATCAAGAACATAAGCAACCCCATCTTCCTCATCAACTTCATCTGCACCAACCTGCAGCTCAAGAAGGACGAGAAGATGGAACTGCTGCGGCTGAACACCATACGCGACCGCGCCTATCACCTGCTGGAGATACTGAACCGCGAGGTGCAGCTGGCCGAAATCAAGGCTTCCATCCAGATGAGGGCCCGCGAGGACATCGACCAGCAGCAGCGCGAATACTTCCTGCAACAGCAGATCAAGACCATTCAGGACGAGCTGGGCGGAAGCACGCAGGAACAGGAGATAGCCGAGATGCGCCGCAAGGCGGACACGATGAAGTGGAGCGCCGAGGTGAAGGCCACCTTCCTGAAGGAGGTGGACAAGCTGGAGCGCACGCACCCGCAGTCGCCCGACTACAGCGTGCAGCTGAACTACCTGCAGACGATGCTGAGCCTGCCCTGGGGCATCTATACCACGGACAACTTCAACCTGAAGAACGCCGAAAAGACGCTGAACAAGGACCACTACGGACTGGAGAAGGTGAAGGAACGCATCCTGGAGCACCTGGCCGTGCTGAAGCTGAAGCACGACATGAAGTCGCCCATCATCTGCCTCTATGGCCCTCCGGGCGTGGGAAAGACGTCGCTGGGACGCTCGATAGCCGCCGCGCTGAAGCGCAAGTACGTGCGCATGTCGCTGGGCGGCGTGCACGACGAGGCCGAGATACGCGGACACCGCCGCACGTACATCGGCGCCATGCCGGGGCGCATCATCAAGAACCTCATCAAGGCGGGCTCGTCGAACCCGGTCTTCATCCTCGACGAGATAGACAAGGTGAGCGCCGACCGTCAGGGCGACCCGTCGTCGGCCCTGCTCGAAGTGCTCGACCCTGAGCAGAACTCGACTTTCCACGACAACTTCCTCGACGTGGACTACGACCTGTCGAAGGTGATGTTCATCGCCACGGCCAACAACCTGAACACCATCCCCGCCCCCCTGCTGGACCGCATGGAGCTGATCGAGGTGAGCGGATACATCACGGAGGAGAAAATCGAGATTGCCCGACGCCACCTGGTGCCCAAGGAGCTGGAGAACAACGGCCTGAAGAAGACCGACGTGAAGCTGCCCAAACAGACGCTGGAGGCTATCATCGAATCATATACACGCGAGAGCGGCGTGCGCGAGCTGGAGAAGAAGATAGGCAAGATACTACGCAAGGTGGCCCGACAGTATGCTACCGACGGAACGCTGCCAAAGGCGGAAATCAAGCCCGAGGACCTGTATGACTACCTGGGTGTGGCCGAATACACGCGCGACAAGTATCAGGGCAACGACTATGCGGGCGTGGTGACAGGCTTGGCATGGACGGCCGTGGGCGGCGAAATCCTCTTCGTGGAGACGAGCCTGAGCCGTGGCAAGGGCGGACGCCTGACGCTGACGGGCAACCTGGGCGATGTGATGAAGGAGTCGGCCATGCTGGCGCTGGAGTACATCAAGGCGCATGCGTCGCTGCTGGGGCTGGACGAGGAAATCTTTGACAACTGGAACATACACATCCACGTGCCCGAAGGGGCCATACCCAAGGACGGACCGTCGGCGGGCATCACGATGGCCACTTCGCTGGCTTCGGCCCTGACGCAGCGCAAGGTGAAGGCAAACCTGGCCATGACGGGTGAAATCACGCTGCGCGGCAAGGTGCTGCCCGTGGGCGGCATCAAGGAGAAGATTCTGGCGGCCAAGCGCGCAGGCATCAAGGAAATCATCCTGAGCGAGGAGAACCGCAAGAACATCGACGAGATTCAGGACATCTACCTCAAGGGACTCACTTTCCACTACGTGAAGGACGTGAAGGAGGTGTTTGCCCTCGCCCTGACCGACGAGAAGGTGGCCGACGCCATCGACCTCACCGCCAGAAAAGACAAGGAAAAGGAACAAAAGGAAGAAGCATGAAATTCGAATTACAATATACAGACAGCAAGACCAATGCCCGCGCAGGCCTGATAACGACCGACCACGGGCAGATAGAGACGCCTATCTTCATGCCTGTGGGCACCGTGGGTACCGTCAAGGGCGTGCACCTGACGGAGCTGAAGGAGGACATCAAGGCGCAGATCATTCTGGGCAACACCTATCACCTGTACCTCCGACCGGGCCTCGACGTGCTGGAGAAGGCGGGCGGCCTGCACAAGTTCAACGGCTTCGACCGCCCGATGCTGACCGACAGCGGTGGTTTCCAGGTGTTCTCCCTTGCCGGCATCCGCAAGCTGCGCGAGGAGGGAGCTGAGTTCCGCTCGCACATCGACGGCAGCAAGCACATCTTCACGCCCGAACGCGTGATGGACATCGAGCGCACCATCGGGGCGGACATCATGATGGCCTTCGACGAGTGTACGCCGGGCGATGCCGACTACAACTACGCCAGGAAGTCCATGGAGCTGACCCACCGCTGGCTGGACCGCTGCATCGCGCGCTTCAACGAGACGGAGCCGAAGTATGGCTACCACCAGTCGCTCTTCCCCATCGTGCAGGGCTGTGTGTACCCCGACCTGCGCACGCGCTCGGCCGAGTACATCGCCTCGAAGGGGGCCGAAGGCAACGCCATCGGCGGACTGGCCGTGGGCGAGCCTGTGGAGAAGATGTATGAGATGATAGAGCTGGTGAACGGTATCCTGCCCAAGGACAAGCCCCGCTACCTGATGGGTGTGGGTACGCCGGTCAACATTCTGGAGGGCATCGAGCGTGGTGTGGACATGTTCGACTGCGTGATGCCCACCCGCAACGGCCGTAACGGCATGCTCTTCACGAAGGACGGCATCATCAACATGCGCAACAAGAAGTGGGAGACGGACTTCTCGCCCATCGAGGCCGACGGCGCCTCCTACGTGGATACACTCTATACGAAGGCCTACCTGCGCCACCTCTTCCATGCACAGGAGCTGCTGGCCATGCAGATAGCCTCCATCCACAACCTGGCCTTCTACCTGTGGTTGGCGGGCGAAGCGCGCAAACACATCATTGCGGGTGACTTCGCGACATGGAAACCGATGATGGTCAAAAGAGTATCTACCAGATTATGAAAAAACTAAGAAGCATACGAATACCGAAACTGAATGTCAGCATATCCAAGCTGACAGGCGGATTCTTGAGGCGGCTGGACATGTACATCATCAAGAAGTTCTTGGGGACGTACGTGTTTGCCATCGCGCTCATCATCTCTATCGCTGTGGTGTTCGACTTCAACGAGAAGCAGGACAAGTTCATGTCGCACAACGCGCCCTGGAGCGCCATTGTCTTCGACTACTACATGAACTTCATCCCCTACTTCGCCAACCTGTTCAGCCCGCTGTTCGTGTTCATCGCCGTCATTTTCTTCACCTCGAAGCTGGCCGAAAACTCGGAGATCATCGCGATGTTCTCCACCGGCATGAGCTTCAAGCGCATGCTGCGGCCCTACATGGTGTCGGCCGCCATCATCGCCGTCGCTACCTTCTGGCTGGGGTCGTACGTCATCCCCAAGGGCAGCGTGACGCGCATCAACTTCGAGGACAAGTACTACAAGCCCCGAAAGGCCAACTCGGCCCGCAACATCCAGCTGGAGGTGGACTCGGGCGTCATCGCCTACATCGACCGCTTCGAGAACTACCGCCAGACGGGCTACCGCTTCTCGCTGGACAAGTTCAAGGACAAGCAGCTGGTGTCGCACCTGACGGCACGCAGCATCAGCTACGATACGACATCCTATCACCACTGGATCATCAAGGACTACATGATACGCGAAATGGACGGCATGAAGGAGAAGATAACCCGCGGCGAGCGCATCGACACCACGCTCTTCATGGAGCCGGCGGACTTCCTCATCATGAAGAACCAGCAGGAAATGCTCACCAGCCCGCAGCTGAGCGAATACATCGACCGACAGAAGCAGCGGGGCTTTGCCAACATCAAGGAGTTCGAGATAGAGTACCACAAGCGCATCGCTATGTCGTTCGCCTCCTTCATCCTGACGCTGATCGGCGTTTCCTTGTCGTCCAGAAAGAGCAAGGGCGGCATGGGGCTTCATCTGGGTATAGGCTTGGGACTGAGCTTCTCGTACATCTTGTTCCAGACCATTGCTTCCACCTTTGCCGTCAACGGAAACATGCCCCCGATGATAGCTGTGTGGATTCCCAACGTCATGTATGCCTTCATCGCATTCTATCTGTATAAGAAAGCGCCCAAGTAAATGAGTGATGAGTGATGAGCTACAAGTGATGAGCTACAAGCTACGAGTGACCAGCTACGAGCTGCAAGCTGCAAAGTGACGAGCTACAAGTAAGGATTATAAAGATACGAGTTGTCGGCATGTAATCTGCACTCGTCACTCATAGCTCATAGCTTTTCACAACTCGTAGCTTTCTAAAACTCGTCACTCGTAGCTTGTAGCTCGTAGCTAATAAAACATTGAAGCCCCTCCCGCTCTCGTGTGTCACCACAAGTGCGGAAGGGGCTTTTTTGTTGTATTCATTTCCTCTTTTCAACCACTTCCTTCCTGCCCGACCGATTGGGGGACAATCAGTTCAGATAGGACGAAAGCTCAGCAGCAGAGATGTTTTTGGCAATAATCACACCATTATCATCCAGTAAATAGTTTGTAAAACCACGACCTAAACGATATTGTTTGTAAAGATCGGAGTTTTCACCTTCTGTTTCTACAAAACAGACGGGAGTAACTATTTGGTCCTTACGAATGGTTTCTTCGAATACGGAACGATATTCATCGAACGAAACGGAAACCATTTCCACATTTTGATGGGTAGCCGCACGAAGCGCATTGCTCAAACTTGCGTTCTGCATCCGGGACTGCGCGTCATAACTTGCCCAAAAGCTCAGCAACACATATTTGCCTTTCATGTTTGAAAGCTCATTTTTCAGTTGCTCGTCAGACATAGATTGGATTTCAAAATCCGGGGCTATGTCGCCCACATTCAAACCTCCGGTAGGTTTGTCTTTTGATACAAAAGAAGTCAAGGAACTAACTAGTAATACAACAAAAATCCATTTTACATATCTCATGCAATACGGTTTTGGTTAATACTATCCGGGACTGTCGTTCGTGACAGTGATTTCTTCCCAGAACATTGTCTCTCAGGTCTCTCCTACCAAAGAACTCTGATATTCAAGACCTTTAATCTGAAATCGGGTGCAAAGGTAAGCATTTCCCAAATTAAGTTCCAAACAAACAAGCAATTTTCTCACTTTTTTAGGGGTGATTTTTATGTTATTTAGCATGAAATTAAAAACATTCAAGCTGGAATGTGAATAAATGTAAAAGGAGATATATGTATGCGCTGAGCTTATTTTCACACATCAAACAGTCTAAAAATGTGATTATGTAGATATATTATAAACTATTGTTTCCTATATTATAATTAAAATGATTTACAAAATTGAAAAATTACGACATTTTTCAGAATTCGTTTTTTTATACACAAAACGCCCTGTTATATAATGTTATAAGTTGGCGATTTTAATACCACAACAAATAAAAATTCATACTTTTGAGAAAAAATATATAAACTTAGTAAAGTCATGAAAAGAAAAGAATTTGGAAATTTTGCATTATTAAGCATGTGCTTATTATTCATGGGGTCTTGCGGTGCAAGTAAGTTTATGGACATGACAGCTCCAGAAGAAAGTGGATTGAATGTAATGAAAATTACAGATGAATCCTCTAATTCGGTAATGGGAAATGCAAGGATGAATTTCATCATGAAAAATAGTTTTGCCTATTCCACAGTTGGAGGATGTAAAAACAGTAATATTTATTGGGGAACAGGACGATTACTTGACATTTCACCTGATGGCACAGAACTGGCTTACGTTAGCAACATCAACAAACAAGCTAATATTATGGTGCGCAAATCAGGTCCTCAGAGTGCAGCTACACAACGAACATTCAGAAACGTCAATGACTTCTCATGGGGAAAGGATGGTAATCTATATTTCTCAGATAACTCTGATGTGCAGAAAGTGCAAATTGGAGTTACCAATGCTCATTCGGGAAGCTTGATGCGACAGCTTACCAATAACAATCTGGACTCAAATCCTGTTGTAACTAAGGATGGCAAAATTTTGTTCTTCACCCGAGTAGATAAATCAGGACCTTCAATTTGGTCGCTCAACCTTGAAGACGGAGCTCTTACTTCATGTGCTAGAGGATACAATCCGAGTCTGATTGGTGACAAGAATGATTCTTTCATTTGTGTCAGAAACTCTACTGCAGGAGTCAGTGAAATTTGGATGGTAAACTATGTTGAAGGCAAAGAGACGCTGATTCTTTCGGATAAGGACAGAGGATTCAGCAATCCTACTGTTTCTCCCGACGGTGAATGGATTTTGTGTCAAGGCAACAGCAAATCTTCTATCACAAAGAAAAACAATCTCGATTTATTTGCTGTGAAATTGGATGGTACGAACTTCCTGCAATTAACTTATCATCCGGCTGATGACTGCTGTCCAGAGTGGTCTGCAGATGGAGAATATATCTATTTTATCTCAAGTCGTGCGAATAAGAACGACTATTTCAATGTCTGGAGAATGAAATTTAATTTATAAAGCTCTAACAAGGTAAATTGAGCAACTTCGAGATTTGCTATCTTTAGCAACGGGATGCTCAAAAGCCATATTTTACATATCAACGCGGGATTGTAACATAATTTTGGTACAACCCCGCGTTTTTTTGTAAAAGCCCACAACTAAGACATTACCTTGAATCAATGGAAATATTGGTGATAAACACTAAAAGAACAAATTCAAAGCAGAATATTTCTCCCATTGACATCTGAGATTCATGACTTCTGATTATCTTTGCAGGAAATTAGAGTTATAACATGAAGTTTTCTGAATTACCCTTGAACGACAGCGTTCTTGATGCGCTTGACGCCATGCGTTTTGAAGAATGCACTCCTATACAAGAAAAATCCATTCCAGTGATTCTAGAAGGTAGAGACCTGATAGCCGTAGCGCAGACTGGAACAGGAAAAACAGCCGCTTATCTGTTGCCGGTATTGAATCGTCTTTCAGAAGGAAATTATCCTGAAGATGCCATTAATTGCATCGTGATGGCCCCTACACGCGAACTGGCCCAGCAGATAGACCAACAGATGGAAGGTTTTTCCTACTTTATGCCGGTGAGCAGCGTGGCTGTATATGGAGGAAACGACGGCATCTTGTTTGAGCAGCAGAAGAAAGGGCTTACGTTGGGAGCCGATGTGGTTATCGCCACGCCTGGCCGTCTGATAGCCCATCTTAATTTGGGATATGTCGATTTGTCCAAGGTTTCTTATTTCATTCTGGACGAAGCCGACCGCATGCTCGACATGGGTTTCTATGACGACATCATGCAGATTGTGAAGTATCTGCCCAAGAACCGGCAGACCATCATGTTCTCGGCCACCATGCCGACCAAAATACAACAACTGGCCAACAACATTCTGAACAACCCCGTCGAAGTGAAGCTGGCCGTCTCCAAGCCGGCGGACAAAATCATACAGGCAGCCTACGTGTGCTACGAAAACCAGAAGCTGGGCATCATCCGCAGCCTCTTCACCGACGAGGTGCCCGAGCGGGTCATCATCTTCGCCTCGTCGAAAATCAAGGTGAAGGAAGTGGCTAAGGCCCTGAAGCAGATGAAGCTGAATGTGGGCGAAATGCACTCCGACCTGGAGCAGGCGCAGCGCGAGGCCGTCATGCACGAGTTCAAGGCGGGACGTATCAACATCCTGGTGGCAACGGACATCGTGGCCCGAGGCATCGATATCGACGACATCCGCCTGGTCATCAACTTCGACGTACCCCACGACTGTGAAGACTATGTGCACCGCATCGGACGTACTGCCCGTGCCAACAACGACGGCGTGGCCATCACCTTCGTCAGCGAGAAGGAGCAGACCAACTTCCACACCATCGAGAAGTTCCTCGAAAAGGATATCTATAAAATCCCCGTCCCTGCCGAACTGGGCGAAGCACCCGAATACCAGCCGCGCAACCACGACAAGGGCGGACGCAAACGGGGCGGAAGCGGCAATGGAAACAAGTCCCATCGGGGCGGCAAGAAACGCTCGGGCGGCAAGGGAGCCAAGCCGAGCAAGGAATAAGAGGCAAGAAGCGACAACGATAAAAAGCGGAGGGATGCTGAGACTCACTCGAGTCAGCATCCCTCCGTTTCGTTTACAGCCTGCAGGCTCAGAATGTCTTGCGCACCTTCAGCTGGAAGCCGAAGTTGTCGCCATAGATATCTCCTGTATCCAGTCCCAGCGAAGCATGGAAGGCCCACGTTTTCAGCTTGGCCGGCCGGTATTGGAAAGCGGCATAGGCCGAAAAGTTCTCCAGAATATCCAAGGTAGGTGCTCCATGCGTACCCCAGGTGCGGTTCATCGTCAGCTTGGCCATGTATTCCCATTCATCGGAAATCTCGCCACTCCATCCCAGGTGGACAGCCTTCACACGATTGTACTTGAACGACAGGGTGCCGTTCTCATTATAAATGGGCGAACGGAGCAGAGGGTTTCCGTTGGCCATGCCCCAATGGGCCCAGCCGGGATACAGGCCGTTGTTGTAATAGTTGTCGCTGCCGCCCGTCTTGTGCACAGGGCCTTCTTCAGGCTCGTGCAGCCCATGCAGGGGGCCGCTCTGGTTGGTAGTCTGCAGATACTCCAATACGATGTTGTTGATGGGGCGGAAACGCTTGAACTTCAGTTCCAGGCCCCACAGGCCGTCCCATCCGTTCTGCTTGCCCATGGCCGAAAAATCTTCAAAATAATTGTCCAGATAGAGGCTGACAGCCACCTCCTTACCGCGATAGGTACCGCGAATCTGCTCTGTCCCGACAAAGTTTCCCTGATAGAACAAGGCATCGTTGGCAGGTTTGTCATCACCGGCTGAACCAGGTATAAAGATGCGGAAGTAGTCTTTCAGAGTGTTGCCCAGGTCCGTCACCCCACTGGCGGTCACCATCTGCCCACCGAATTGCGTGTCGAGCGTCATGCCGAAGTCGAGCTGCCACTTGCCTTCAGGCACGCCGATGCGGACAAACCCCTCCTTGTGATGGTATTTGATGTTCTTTGTATACCAGCCTCCTGCAGCCAAATTGGTATGGTCTTCCATCCAGTTGCTGTCCGTAAACCATCCATACGAAATTTCTCCCTTGATGGCCAGGCGGGGCAACAGGTAGAGATATTCTGGAATGCCAATCATTATCTGGGGAATGGGTTTGGAATTGCCCGACCACGTCAGCTCGCCGCTACTCAGGCGGGAATTGATCAGCGGAGCGGTCATCTCCTTGCTGCCGGCAAAAATGCCGAGCCATTTGTAGCGGAAGTCGGCGTATGCCTGCTGGATGCCCGAGTTGAATCCTGCGGCCGCCACCAGATCCAGCCCTCCGTTTACCGTCCACTTTCCCCATTGGTCATGGTAGAAAACGCCTCCACGGATGTATGTGCTGTTGTCCAATGAAGCCAGCCCCTGCAGGTTGCTCACCTGCCACAAGGGGGTGTTGTCGCCCGTATGGACCGTTGCGCCATATTCCACAAAAGGATCCAACTTCCTCTCTTTCTGCGCCATGGCATTTCCTCCACCCAGTAGCAGGAAAGCCAGAAGACAGGTACCGATTCGCATATAAATAGTGTAAGTCTAATGTAAAACGCTGCAAAAGTAGGAAAAATATGCTGTTCAGCCGCCATATTGTTGATATTTTGTTCAAAAGAAAAGTTGGGGAAACAATCGTTTTTTCCGATAAATACGTTATTTTTGCATCATGATTGATTTGGCCCGACACATAGAGACACTGCTGCTGGAGAATGATTGCGTCATTCTTCCCGACTTAGGCGGATTTGTAGCCCATTACAATGCGGCAACCTACATCGAGGAAGAGCACACGTTCCTCCCTCCCACGCGCACCATCGGCTTCAACCCTCAGCTGAAGATGAACGACGGAGTGCTGGTGCAGTCCTATATGTCTGTATACGGCACCAACTTTTCGGATGCCACGCGAATGGTCAACAAGAAGATACAGGAACTCATCGCCAGCCTCCATGAAAACGGGAAAGTGGTACTGCCCAACGTCGGCGAAATCCGTTATACCATTCACGGCACCTACGATTTCGTTCCATACGACAATCAGGTGACTACCCCCAGCCTCTATGGTCTGGACAGCTTCGAGATGAAACCGCTGGCCGAACTGCAAAGGAAAGAAGATCGGAAGCCTGCAGCAGGTATGCCGCATCGCATGCCGACCGTCACGACAACCGTGGCCAAACCTCAAAGACGGCTGCGCACCTTCCGCCTGAACCGCACTTACCTGACCAATGCTGTGGCCATGATTGCGGCAGTGATATTGTTCTTTCTCTTTTCTACGCCCATAGAAAATACAGAAGTCGTCCAAGGCAACTATGCCCGCCTGCTCCCTGAAGAGCTGTTCGAGCAAATAGGAAAAAGCTCGTTGGCCGTAACACCTGTACAGCAACCCGAAGCGGCTCCTCAGAAGACAGCGTCCGCTCAAGCTCAACGCCGCCCTGCCACAACCGAGAACAAGGCCAAGCACGTCAAGCCGATTGTCATGCGGGAAGTGAAAGTCAAGGACCTTGCGACTGACAAAACCGAAACGAAACAAGAGCAGACAGCTGCCCAACCCGTTGCGGCACCTGTTGCCAAAGCAGCCAAAAAGCCCTATCACATCATTGTAGCCAGTGTAGCTACGGAGAAAGATGCCCAGGCGATGGCCAGTCAGCTGAAAGAGAAAGGTTATGCAGGAGCTTCCGCCATCATCGGCAACGGTAAAATGAGGGTAAGCATCGAATCGTTTGCCACGCAAGCCGAAGCTTATCAAAGCCTGCAAAGCATTCGTCAGAACAAAAACTACGAGAGTGCCTGGGTACTGAAGTACTAAACGCACTCGACTCTCTGTACCAAGCCAATATAAATAACCCCTATCAGGAATGAAACGAATACGTTGCCCCAAATGTGAAAGTTATCTGACTTTCGACGAAACCAAATATACCGAAGGCCAGTCTTTGGTCTTCGTTTGCGACCATTGCAAGAAGCAGTTCAGCATCCGCTTGGGAAAGACCAAGATGCAGGCCCCGCGCAAGGAAGAAAAGCTGGACGAAAGCGAATACCAGGAAGCCTATGGCAGCATCACTGTCATCGAGAATGTATTCGGCTTCAAGCAGGTGCTTCCGCTGAAAGAGGGCGACAACATCATCGGCCGCCGCTGCATCGGAACGGAAATCAACGTGCCTATCGAGACGTCGGACATGAGCATGGACCGCCGCCACTGCATCATCAATGTCAAGCGCAACAAGCAGGGCGAACTGGTCTACACCCTCCGCGACGCCCCCAGCCTGACCGGCACGTTCCTGAACAATGAAATTCTGGGCGACAAGGACCGCATCCGCATCGAAGACGGAGCGATTGTCACCATCGGCGCCACCACCTTCATCCTGCGGGCGGCAAAATAAAAAAGGAGGCTGAAATCGGCCTCCTTTTCTTATATTTCTTCAGATACTGGTTATTCTGCATCCGAAGCCGTCGTTCTTCTTCTCCGAGTCGGCTTTTCCTTGGTAGCATCCGCCTTCGGCTCTACTGTTACGCCTGCCAGTTCAGGGTCTATCATGATGCGGCCGCAATATTCGCAAACGATGATTTTCTTGCGCGAACGGATGTCCAGCTGTCTCTGGGGCGGAATCTTGTTGAAGCAACCACCACAAGCGTCACGCTGTACGTAGACGATGCCCAAACCGTTTCTGGAATTCTTGCGGATACGCTTGAACGACTGAAGCAGACGGGGTTCGATCTTGGTTTCCAGATCCTTGGCCTTGTCTCTCAGCTTCTCTTCCTCCTGCTTGGTTTCCGAAACGATTTCGTCCAGTTCGTTCTTCTTCACCTCCAGGTCCTGTTTTCTTTCTTCCAGCTGTGCAGTGCAAGTTTCCACTTCTTTTTCTTTGGCGGCTTCCTGCTCCGTAAACTCACGGATGCGCTTCTCGCACAGTTCTATTTCCAGTGATTGGAATTCAATTTCCTTGCTCAGGAAGTCATACTCACGATTGTTGCGCACGTTGTCCTGCTGGTCCTTGTACTTTGCGACAGAAGCCTTGGCAGTCTCGATTTCTACCTTCTTGGTAGCGATGGACGATTTCAGCTCGGCAATTTCCGAATTGATTCTCTCGATACGGGTGTTCAAACCGGCAATCTCGTCTTCCAAATCCTGTACTTCCAACGGAAGTTCTCCTCTCAGTGTCTTGATTTCGTCAATCTTCGAGAGAGTTGTCTGCAACTGGAACAAAGTTTTCAGTTTCTGTTCCACCGTCAGTTCCTGCGAATCTTTCTTTGCTTCTTTAGCCATTTTAGTTACATGTATTTTATGGGATTGGTGTTCACCCGCGTCTGCTGTACGTCCAGACTGGGAAACAGGTCCCTGATTATAGTATAGAATATTTCTTTCGTATATTGCTCACTTTCGTAGTGTCCCGTCTCGGCCAGCAGGATTTCACCTTCGTGACCGAAAAACTCATGATACTTGATTTCTCCTGTAAGGAACACGTCCGCCCGTTGCCGGATGGCCAATGGCAGGAGAAAAGCGCCTGCGCCTCCACACAAGGCAACGGTTTGTATCTCCCTTCCCATCAGTTTGTTATGACGAAGGCATTCCACTTCGAACGTCTTCTTGACGCGCTTCAGGAACTCCAGTTCCGTTTCAGGCTTTTCCAGTTCGCCTATCACGCCCGCTCCTGCCTGCTGCCATGTGTTCTGCAGCGGATACAGGTCGAAAGCAGGTTCCTCATACGGATGCACCTTCAGCAGAGCCCTGACGGCTTCCGCCTTCCGATAGGCCGGCACGATGGTCTCGATACGCACCTCCGCCTCGGTATGCAGTTCGCCGACAGCGCCACAATAGGGATGTGTCCCCTCCTGTGCCCGAAACGTACCGCTGCCTTCCACGTTGTAGCTGCACGAGTCATAGCGTCCGATGCAGCCGCATCCGGCCGCAAACAAGACGTTTCTCACCTCTTCGGCCTGCGCCACAGGCACATACGTGACCAGCTTCACCAGGGCTTCTTCCTTGGGCTCGAGCACACGTACGTTCTTCAGACCGAGTTTCTCGGCTATCTTGAAGTTGACCCCACCCCAGGCGTTGTCCATATTGGTGTGGGCGGCATAAATCACGATGCCGTTCTTGATTGCTTTCAGGATGCAACGCTCCACGTAGTCCCGTCCCGTAATCGACTTGCAGCCCTTGAAGAGGAGCGGATGATGGGCAATCACCAGATTATACCCCAACCCGATGGCCTCGTCCAGCACAGCTTCGGTTACGTCAAGACACAACAAAGCCCCTGTTGCTTCCGCTTCTGTCAATCCGATTTGCAGGCCGGCATTGTCAAATCCGTCTTGCAATGGCAGAGGCGCGAACCGTTCAAGGGCGCTTACGATCTCTTTTATCTTCATAAAACAGAGAATTTGGGTGCAAAGATAAGAAAAAAGAATGAATACAGACAGGAGAACTTATTTTTTTGCAACCCATTTCTCCTTTATTCCGACGAAGCCAAATATTTGTCGTATCTTTGTCTCACTGATTCATTCAAAAAAACGACATTCAGATTATGATACAGAACGAAAGAGACTTGCGCCACGAGCATGTACTCGCCGTGGCCCGACAAATGATGACAGCCGCCCGCACTGCTCCCAAAGGCAAGGGCATCGACGTCGTAGAGGTGGCTATGGTAACCGACGACGATTTGCAAAAACTCTCCGACACAATGCGGCAGATATCCGAAGAGACCGGCATGAAATTCTTCTTGCGCGATGCCGACAACATCCTCCAGGCCGAGTGTGTTATAATAATAGGCACACGCGAACAGGCGCAAGGATTGAACTGCGGGCATTGTGGGTTTGCCACCTGTGCCGCCCGTCCCGAAGGAGTGCCTTGCGCGCTCAACACCGTGGATGTGGGCATTGCAGTCGGCTCGGCCTGTGCCATGGCTGCCGACCTGCGTGTCGATACGCGTGTCATGTTCTCTGCCGGACTGGCTGCCCAACGCCTGCAATGGCTGCCCCAATGCAAGAACGTACTGGCCATCCCTGTCAGTGCCTCTTCCAAGAATCCGTTCTTCGACCGCAAACCCAAGGAAGCCAACAAGTGATGGAAAAGACAACGACCTATTTCCCGGCTGAATGGGCACCTCAAAGCGGTGTCCAGCTGACGTGGCCCCATGCCGCTACCGACTGGGCCTATATGCTTCCGCGCGTACAGGCATGTTTCGTAAACATTGCCCGTGAGATTGCCGCCCGCGAACGGCTGCTCATCGTCACACCCGAACCCGAAGCTGTGAAACGACAGATAGCCGATACCGTCCGGATGGAGAACGTACGCTTTGTGCAGTGCCCCACCAACGATACCTGGGCACGCGACCACGGCGCCATCACCCTGATAGGCGCAGAAGGCCCCATCCTGCTCGACTTCAAGTTCAACGGCTGGGGACTGAAATTCGCGTCAGATAAAGATAACTTGATTACCCGCCGCCTGGTGGAGGCAGAAGCCTTGCACGGCACCTACGAAAACCGCCTGGGCTTTGTCCTCGAAGGAGGTTCCATCGAAAGCGACGGACGGGGCACACTGCTCACCACGTCAGAGTGCCTGCTCTCGCCCAACCGCAACGGACAGATGACGCAGGCCGAAATTGAAGACTACCTGCGTCGTACCTTCCATGTACAGCAAGTTCTCTGGCTGGACCATGGCTACCTGGCGGGCGACGATACGGACAGTCACATCGATACCCTGGCCCGTCTCTGCCCCGACGACACCATCGTCTACGTGCAGTGTACCGATGAGCAGGACGAGCACTACGACGCGCTCCACCAAATGGAAGAACAACTCAAGACCTTCCGCACCCTTGCAGGAAAGCCCTACCGTCTGCTCCCCCTGCCGATGGCCGATGCCGTAGTAGAAGACGGCGAACGCCTGCCAGCCACCTACGCCAACTTCCTTGTGGTAAACGGAGCCGTACTCTACCCCACCTACGCCCAACCCGACAATGACCGCCGTGCTGCCGAAGTGCTCAGCCAGGCTTTCCCAGGCTATGAGATTGTAGGCATCGACTGTCGTGCCCTCATCTGCCAGCACGGGTCGCTCCATTGCGTTACGATGCAGTATCCGGTCGGCGTATTGGATTGAAACAAAGCTTTAAAACTTGACAATAAAACTTTTGATATACAGCAAATTATGAGAAAAATAAAAGTAGGCATCATCCAGCAGGCCAATACCGCCGACCTGCGGACCAATCTGATGAACCTGGCCAAGAGCATCGAAGCCTGTGCCGCTCATGGCGCACAGTTGGTCGTGTTGCAGGAATTACACAATTCGTTGTATTTCTGCCAGACGGAGAACACACAGCTCTTCGACCTGGCCGAACCGATACCTGGCCCTTCGACCGGCTTCTATTCCGAACTGGCCGCAGCCAACCATATTGTACTGGTCACTTCCCTCTTTGAGAAACGTGCGCCGGGACTCTACCACAACACGGCCGTTGTCTTCGACCGCGACGGCAGCATTGCCGGCAAATATCGCAAGATGCACATCCCCGACGATCCCGCTTATTATGAGAAGTTCTATTTCACCCCCGGCGATTTGGGCTTCGAACCCATACAGACCTCTTTGGGCAAGTTAGGCGTACTTGTCTGCTGGGACCAGTGGTATCCCGAAGCTGCCCGCCTCATGGCGTTGAAAGGTGCCGAGCTGCTCATCTACCCCACCGCCATCGGCTGGGAAAGCACCGATACGGACGACGAGAAGGCCCGCCAACTGAATGCCTGGATCATCTCCCAACGCGGACATGCGGTGGCCAACGGTCTGCCAGTCATCGCTGTGAACCGCGTAGGACACGAACCCGACCCGTCTGGACAGACCAATGGCATCCTCTTCTGGGGCAACAGCTTTGTGGCCGGACCGCAAGGCGAACTGCTGGCACAAGCAGCCAACGACCGTCCTGAGAATCTGGTTGTAGAAATAGACATGGAGCGTTCGGAGAACGTGCGCCGCTGGTGGCCTTTCCTGCGCGACCGCCGCATCGATGCCTACGAAGGCATTGTAAAACGATTCCTGGATTAATCTTTCCTACTACCTGTCAATTTTGCCCATAAACGAACTGCCCGCAGGCGTCGTTTGTGGGCAAATTCAGTTTCTGCTTCTCCGTAGCCGGATATCATGCTTGCCGAACCGCTCGTCCAACATGCGGGCAGGTATAATCTTCAGCAAGGTTTCTCTCACAGCATTGACCGCTCTCTCCCGCACAAAATCTTCTTTCAAGAAAATGGATATGCGGCGCTGGGGAGACGGCATACTTTCAATGGGGCGTACATGTTCCCTTTGTTTGTCCGTCAGGAAGCCTACATGCAGCTCAGGTATAATGGTATATCCACCGTTACGGTCTACAATTCGAATCAGTGTCTCGATGCTGCCCGCTTCGTACACATGATTTCCTACTTCCTGATTCTTACAGAAGCTGGTCGCTTCGCCATGAACGCAATGTCCTTCTTTCAGCACCCACATCTGATCGGCCGGCAACAACATCCCAGGACCGCTTGGCAGCGTGTCCCATTGGCATCCCTCGGAGAAATATACGACAAAACGCTCCACATAGACCGGTATCTCCAATAAAGAAGTTCCCTCCAGGGGCGAAGTGGTCATGATCATATCCAGATTCCCGTAGGCCAGTTCCTGCAACAGTCCCTTGTTGTCCCGTTCGTCCAAATGAAGTTTCATATTCGGATAAGCATGTTGGAAATGATAGATGAAATCGGGCACGATGTAGGGAGCAATGGTCGGAACAATGCCAATATGCAGACTGCCGTTCATGGCACCCGTTTCGTCGGCCACCACCTCCTTGATGCGCTGGGTCTCGTTCAAGGCCGTCTGCGCCTGACGGATAATCTTGACTCCGATGCTGGTAGGAACCACGCTCCGCCTGCTCCGCTCGAAGATTTTGACATCCAGTTCTTCTTCCAATTTCTGTATCATGGCACTGAGGGTGGGCTGAGTCACTCCACAGGCTTCGGCAGCAAGGACAAAATGGCGGTACTTGTCCAAGGCCACGATGTATTCCATTTGTTGCAGGTTCATATATTTAATAGATTACGTCTATACAAAGATAAACGAAATCTGTTGTACGCCCCCTGTTTTCCCCCTAATTTTGCATCAGAATCAAACAAAGAAAGGAAAATATGAAGAACTTATTACTGAAAAACTGGGATTTCGTCCGAACCCTGCGCTTATTGATCGGACTGGGAGTCGGCGGATATGCAGCCTGGGCAGGCGATTATTTCTTGGCGACATTAGGCGGATTGTTCATCATCCAGGCCGTGTTCAATCTGTCCTGCTGTGGAAGCGGTGGATGCTCTGTAGCATCGCAGAAAAAGACACTCTACCAGGACGTCATCAAGCCCTATCATCCCGATGCGTCCCACAAATAAATGAAATGCGAAGCGAATAAAATCAAAATAACAACCATAAAAACAGAAAACAAGTATGAAAACGATGTCATTGAACAAAGCAGACTTCTTAAATAAAGTAGCCAACTATGAAACAAGCCCCTCCGAATGGAAATTCTTGGGCGAAAGACCGGCCATCATTGATTTTTATGCTACCTGGTGCGGTCCTTGCAAGATGCTGTCGCCCGTTCTTGAAGAACTGGCAGCCGAATATGCAGGAAAGATAGATATCTATAAGATTAATGTAGAAGAGGAAGAGGAACTGGCAGGTGTATTCGGCGTCAGAAGTGTCCCCACCCTGCTCTTCGTTCCCATGGAAGGAGCGCCGCAAATGGCTCAAGGGGCGTTGCCCAAGAACGTGTTGCAGGAAGCCATCCGGAACGTACTGCTGCCAGAATGAGAAACTTTACCTGAAAGTAATTTTCTTGTTCATCAGGAAATTGACCGCACCGTAGACAAACAGACCGAGGAACTGGGCCAGATATTCGTTGCAGCCAAGCAACTCGACCAGTGCGATAAGGAAAAGGAACTGGGCCCCATAGGCCATGCCGAAAGCAATAAGAAAGAGCAGCACCTGCCGCCAGGTGTTGCTCTTTTTGTTTGTAGGAAATATCCAATACTTGCACCAGGCGAAGTTATTCGTCTGTGCAAGTACATAGGCTGTTACGTTGGAAGCCAGGTAGTGAATGCCGAACACCCCCATCATGACACCGATAGTAGCGGCAGTAATCAGTGCATTGAGCGTACCGATGACCACGAAACGGAAGATGCGTGTCGTTTCTTTCACAGCCTGCCGTTTTTGTTATTCTTTATCCTTTACGTCCACAATCAGATTCAGTTCGTCCAATTGCTTCTGGTCGAGGTAGCCCGGAGCGTCGAGCATCACGTCGCGTCCGCTGTTGTTCTTCGGGAAGGCAATGCAGTCGCGGATGCTGTCCAGGCCGGCGAAGATGCTTACCCAACGGTCGAGACCATAGGCCAGACCTCCGTGAGGGGGTGCTCCGTACTTGAAGGCGTTCATCAGGAAGCCGAACTGCTCCTGTGCCTTCTCGGGCGTGAAGCCCAGTATCTCGAACATCTTGGCCTGTAGCTGCGCATCGTGGATACGGATGGAACCGCCACCCACTTCGATACCGTTGCACACCATGTCGTAGGCATCGGCACGTACAGCAGCCGGATCGGTATCCAGCAAAGGAATATCTTCGTCCTTCGGATGGGTGAACGGATGGTGCATAGCCATCAGTCGGCCTTCCTCTTCGCTCCACTCAAACATCGGGAAGTCTACCACCCACAGCAGGGCAAACTTGTTCTTGTCGCGCAATCCCAGCTGATTACCCATCTCCAGACGGAGTTCACAAAGCTGCTTGCGAGTCTTCATGGCATCATCGCCGCTCAGGATGAGAATCAGGTCACCCGGCTTCGCGCCAAAAGCTTCCTTCATCTGCTGCAGTACTTCCTGGGTGTAGAACTTGTCTACGCTGGACTTCACGTTGCCATCGGCTTCCACGCGGGCGTAAACCATACCCTTGGCACCGATTTGAGGACGCTTCACAAATTCGGTCAGTGCATCGAGCTGCTTGCGTGTATAGTGGGCTGCACCCTCGGCGCAGATACCGCCGATGTAAGCTGCATTGTCGAATACCGAGAAGCCATGTCCTTTCAGGATGTCCATCAGTTCGACAAACTTCATGCCGAAGCGCAAGTCGGGTTTGTCGCTGCCATAATATTTCATGGCCTCGGCCCATGGCATACGCTGGAAGGGCTCTGTCAGTTCTACTCCACGCAGTTCCTTGAAGAGGTACTTGGCCATACCTTCGAACAGCTCGATGACGTCATCTTGCTGTACGAACGACATTTCGCAGTCTATCTGCGTGAACTCCGGCTGACGGTCGGCACGCAGGTCCTCGTCGCGGAAACATTTGGCTATCTGGAAGTAACGGTCAAATCCCGATACCATGAGCAGCTGCTTCAATGTCTGCGGGCTTTGCGGAAGCGCGTAGAACTGGCCGGGGTTCATGCGCGAAGGTACGACAAAGTCGCGTGCACCTTCGGGAGTAGATCCGATGAGCAGTGGAGTTTCCACTTCGATGAATCCTTTGCTGTCCAAGTATTTGCGTACCTCGATAGTCATCTTGTGGCGCAGCTCCAGATTCTTGCGTACAGCGTTGCGGCGCAGGTCCAGATAGCGATACTTCATACGGATGTCATCACCACCGTCTGTATTGTCCTCTATGGTGAAAGGAGGAGTCAGAGCAGCGTTGAGCACATTCAGTTCGGACACAATAATCTCGATATCACCCGTCGGGATGTTGGCGTTCTTGCTGAAGCGCTCATTCACCGTTCCCGTCACCTGGATGACATATTCGCGGCCCAGACGGTTGGCCTGTTCGCACAGAGCGGCGTCCACTTCTTCGTTGAAAACTAACTGGGTTATGCCGTAACGGTCACGCAGGTCAATGAAGGTCATTCCCCCCATCTTACGGCTGCGCTGCACCCATCCGGCCAGCGTCACCTGCTTATTGACGTCGGAGATGCGAAGCTCTCCGCATGTGTGTGTTCTATACATCTTTTTATATATTTTATTTTGGGCGCACAAAAGTACGCATTATTTATAACTCCGTCTATTTTTTCGTGAGCTTTTTTATCTGTTCCTTCCCTTTGTCCAGAATCATGCGGTTCCGTTGGGAAATATCTTCCACAATCGATTCGTTGAGCTGCTTCAGTCCGTTGATGTAATCCTGTGCCCGCTGGAGTACGTTGGTGGTACCTTTGCCCGCAACTTTGGGTACGATGACTTTCAGGTCGTGGTGTACGATGCTTACTTCCACATCTTCGCCGGCCATCATGGGGTCGCCGTCAAAATGCACCACTCCCGGTTTGGAACGGTGGATGCGCAATGACTTGCACTGGAATGTCTTGATACGGCTGTTTTGGTCAATGGTCTTGTTGAACAGCTGGAACGACAAAGCCGGAACATCCAACATAGTAAAGGGTTCCAGAATGGTTACGTCCAGCAGTCCGTCGTCCAACGTGGCCCGTGGCGTGATATAGGCATTGTTGCCATACTGCGATGCATTGCCGCAGGCTATGAGGAAAGCTTTATAGCGTGTCGACGCGTTGCCGTCCATTTCCAGTTCGTAGACTTCGGGACGGTATTTCAGGCTTTCGCGTAAGGTCTGTTCCAGGTAGGTCAAAGGTCCCCGTTTGCCTGCCTGCGAGAATTTCAGGCTGACAAAAGCATCGAACCCCACTCCACACGTGCAGAAGAATGGCTTGTCGTTTATCTTTCCATAGTCAATCACTTCCAGCCGTCCTTCGTTGAGAATGTCCACTGCCTTTTTGGGCTCGAGCGGAATCTGCAGATGACGGGCCAGTCCGTTGCCCGACCCGCAAGGAATGATACCCAGGGCAGTGTCCGTATGTACCAGTGAGCGTGCTATTTCGTTGATGGTTCCGTCGCCACCGATAGCCACCACGGCAAATGCTTTTTCAGCAGCCTTCTGTGCCGCAATTTCTACGGCATGCCCGGCATACTGGGTGTAGAGCACTTCCATGTCATATTTTTCCCTGTCCAGCCGTTCGGACACCCAGGCCAGGATTTGTTCCTTGCCCTGTGTTCCCGATATGGGATTGATTACGAATATGATTTTTTTCCTGTTGTCCATTCAAAGTGGATTTTTTCATGTTCTGCAAAAGTAATACAAATCCCCATAAAAAAGGCAATAAAGGCATTTTAAAACAACATGAAAGAGATTTTTTCAAGGATTTGGTCGATAAAAAAAGTAAAATTGCTATCTTTGCCCCCTGTTTTAAAAACCTGACAAAAATAAACATACTAATTATAAGACATTCAATGGGTTTACTACAAGAAAAATTTGCGAAATACGACCTGCCGCAACAATTTATGGCCAAAGGCGTATATCCTTATTTCCGTGAAATCGACAGCCACCAGGATACAGAGGTACTGATGGATGGCAAGAAGGTCCTGATGTTCGGTTCGAATGCCTATATGGGCCTGACGTATGACAAACGCATCATTGATGCAGCCAAGGCAGCTACCGACAAATATGGCACAGGTTGTGCCGGGTCCCGTCTGCTGAACGGCACACTCGACATCCACGTGCAGCTGGAAAAGGAACTGGCTGAATTCGTAGGAAAAGACGAAGCGCTCTGCTTCTCCACAGGTTTTACTGTAAACGAAGGTGTCATCCCCCAGTTGGTGGGACGTGGCGACTACATCATCTGCGATGACCGCGACCACGCTTCCATCGTAGACGGACGCCGCCTGTCCTTCGCCACACAGTTGAAGTACAAGCACAACGACATGGAGGCCCTGGAAAAGGAACTCCAGAAGTGCGAGCCCGAAGCCGTGAAGCTGATTGTAGTAGACGGTGTGTTCTCCATGGAAGGCGACCTGGCCAACCTGCCCGAGATTGTCCGTCTGAAGAAGAAATACAATGCCAGCATCTACGTGGACGAAGCCCACGGTCTGGGTGTGTTCGGCCGTCAGGGACGCGGTGTCTGCGACCACTTCGGCGTGACCGACGACGTAGACCTGATTATGGGTACCTTCAGCAAGTCGCTGGCTTCCATCGGCGGTTTCGTAGCCGGTGACAAGGAAGTCATCAACTGGCTCCGCCACAACGCCCGCTCCTACATCTTCCAGGCCAGCAGCACACCTGCCGCTACGGCCGCAGCACGCGAAGCGCTCCACATCATCCAGAACGAACCCGAACGCATCCAGCGCCTGTGGGACATCACCAACTATGCTCTGGAAGCCTTCCGTAACGCAGGTTTCGAGATTGGTGATACGGAGTCGCCCATCATCCCGCTGTATGTGCGTGATACGGAGAAGACCTTTACCGTCACCAAGCTGGCTTTCGACGAAGGTATCTTCATCAACCCCGTTATTCCGCCTGCCTGCGCTCCGCAGGACACGCTGGTACGTGTAGCCCTGATGGCCACGCACACCAAGGAGCAGATTGACTATGCGGTCGAGAAGCTGACCAAGTGCTTCAAGCAGCTGGACATCATCAAATAAAGAGAAAGACTGTAGTTTGACAAATAACGACAAGCGGCGGGCAGTTCCGGTTTTCAAGACTGCCCGCCGCTTCTTTTTTATTCAATTACAGATTTGCCTCGGCCACTACCTGTCCGTCGAACAGGTTGATGACGCGGTCGGCAAAGCCGGCATCGTGCTGCGAGTGCGTCACCATGACGATGGTGGTACCTTCCTTGTTCAGCTCCTTCAGCAGATCCATCACTTCCTTGCCGTTCTTCGAGTCGAGGTTACCGGTCGGCTCGTCGGCCAGAATCAGTTTCGGGTTGGCTACCACGGCACGGGCAATGGCCACACGCTGCTGCTGACCGCCCGAGAGTTGCTGCGGGAAGTGCTTGGCACGGTGGCTGATGGCCATGCGCTCCATTGCCTGCTCGATGCGCTGCTTGCGTTCGCTGGCAGGCACGCCCATGTAGAGCAGCGGCAGTTCGATGTTCTCATACACGTTCAGCTCGTCAATCAGGTTGAAGCTCTGGAATACGAAGCCGATGACACCCTTGCGCAGACTGGTGCGCTGGGCTTCGGTGTACTTCGATACTTCCGTGCCGTTCAGGTAATATTCTCCCGCCGTGGGGTTGTCCAGCAGGCCCAGGATGTTGAGCAGGGTGGACTTGCCGCAACCTGACGGTCCCATGATGGCTACAAATTCGCCCTCGTTTACTTCGATGTTCACATTGTTCAAGGCCAATGTCTGTACTTCTTCCGTACGGAATACTTTCTGCAAGTTTACTGTCTTGATCATAATCTTACTGTTTTTGTGTCTTTCCCGATTGATGGGGAAAAGACGGGTTAAATATACTGGTTAATTTATAATTATCAGTTCTTCAAGGTTCTCTTTTTTATTCCCTCTTCATCACCTCCGCCGGATTGACCTGCGACGCCCGGCGTATTTGCCACAGCACGGTGAGCAGGGCGATGACGGCCACTGTCAGGCCCGCCACGAGGAAAATCCACAGCGAGAGCGGGGCATGATGGGGGAAGTCCTCCATATAGCGGTGGATGGCGACGTAGGCAACGGCGGCGCCCGCCACGAAGGCGGCTCCCAGCAGGACGAGGTACTTGCGCAGCAGCAGGCGGCAGATGTCGGCCACCTGTGCACCATGCACCTTGCGAAGGGCTATCTCGCGGTAGCGCTGGCGGATGTCGTAGAGCGACAGACCGAACAGTCCCAGACAAGAGATACCGATGGCTATCAGGGCAAAAGTAATGACGATGCGCGTCACCTTCCGGTCATCCTCGTGCAGGCGGGCTATCTCGTCCGTGATGAACGAATACTCAAAGTCGCCCCTACCCACAGCCTCCTGGTAAAGGTCGCTGAGGAAAGCAATGGCTTCCTTCCGCTTGCCGGGGGCGATGGAGAGGAACGTGAAGTCGCGCCAGCTGTCCTGATAAATGAAGGCAACCGGCTGGTTCCCGCCCGACAAGTGGCCGGTGCGGAAGTCTTCCACCACGCCTATGATGTCGTAGGAGGGAATCTCATTCCAGTCGTCACCCGAACGGTACCAGAAGCGTTGGTTCGGCGTGACCTTCTCCGTCCG
>ENA-ORSI01000648-ORSI01000648.1-human-gut-metagenome-genome-assembly--contig:-NODE-648-length-35995-cov-4.962771_pt1 | contig 35995 bp, 37 predicted proteins | sample MGYA00242187_ERZ509154 | MGnify/ENA primary metagenome ERZ509154 (study PRJEB26280, sample SAMEA2338627) | human gut metagenome | biome: human gut; feature: human-associated habitat; material: faeces...
AATTAATTCATGAATTAATTAATTAAATTAATTTATGAATTATATATTCATTTATATATTTTTACTTATATATTTATAGGATATTTTTGTCCTAACTAGATAGGACTTAATTATCCGTACCGATAGGACAATTTTGTCCTTTGATATCATTTATATAAATCTTTCTTCTTAAATTATTTGGTTGTTTTTTATCAATGACAATGTTAATGTAATTAGAAGATTCTAATTGATTTAATAATCTTCTAATAGTTCTTTCATCAACATTATTTATCTCACCCAAATACTTATTAGATGCATGGCAATAACCATCACTTTTTGCAAGAGAAGATATTTGAGCAAATAAAATTCTAGCAAGTGGTGGTATTGATCCATCAGTATAAGTATAATCGTGTAATATTATAAACTTTGGAATTTTAGATACTTACCATCACTCCAGTAATTTTTAATAAGTAGTAGTATTAGTTAAATAACCGATATATACTACTTGTGTATCTTTGCTATTCTTTTTACAAGTGATTAATGTAATAGTTGTTTTATCATAATCTCTTACAATTTCAACTTTACCATCTTTAGGAGTATCATATATTTCGGTTAAAGAATACTCATATTTATAACCTTGATAATAGACATAAATTTTATCATTGATATTCATTTTGTTTAAATTCTTAAAGAAAGATATATAACTTGCTCCGTTATGACTAGCAAGAACAAAATTACCATTTGTTACATTGGGCATGGTAGAATTATCTATTATTTGAATATTATAGTTTACATTGTTATAAGGACTACTAGGATCTACTAAACCTCGTTTTAAATCAATAGATGGTATTTCTAAAACTGCTATATAATTAAAATCTTGTCTATCAGATTTTTCTTCTTCAATAGTAGTATTTTCAATACTTACTTCGTTTGTTAGTGGTATTTCTTCATTTAAAAATTCTTCTATTTTAATATCCGATTCTTTATCTAGTTTTTCTATTTTAGAATAGTGATATATAAGAATGAAAATACCACTCGCTAATACTAGTAGCCCTATAATTTTAAAGATTAGTTTACTTTTTCTTTTTAAAGAAACCATAACCAATTAATCCTAATCCAGACATTACTAAAACAATACTTACTATAATTTCAAAATTAATATTACTTAATCCAGTATTTGGTACTTCAAACACTTCGTTTGTCATAGTACATTTTACTATTTCGTTGTTTTCTTTAATCTCAAAATACATTTTCTCTGTATTAATTTTATAACCACTTGGGGCTTCCTTTTCTAAAATGAAGTATCTGCCTAAAGGTAGTCTGTCAATTTTAATTTGTCCTAACTCATCAGTTCTACCAGAAAAGACTAATTCTTCTTTATCGTTATAAATCTCTATTAGAGTGTTAGGTAATGGTTCACTAGTTGAAAAATCTACTTTACTAAAGATTAGTGATCCAGTAGATACATAATTTTCTAAATCAATAGTATAAAGAATTTCAGCAGTATATTGGTCTTTATATTCTAATTTAAAAGTGTAGATATTTGAATCTAGAACATGATTACCAACTGTTTTTAATTCTTTTAGATAGTATTCACCTAAATATAAGTTATCAATACTAGCATAGCCATCAGCATTAGTTACTAATTCAGCAATTAATGTATCTTTTTTATATATCAAATTACCTAAAGTATCATAAATATCTTCTTTAGCATATAAACCAAAAACTACATTTTCTAAATTGATTTTGTTATAAACATAGCCATTTTCAGTTAGTTCGATTTCTTCACCAGTTTTATTAATTTCAACTTTTCCTTTAACAGAAGTATTTTCAAATTCAAGTTCTATGATAGTTCCAAACACATCATCATTTTCAAAATTAGAATCTTCATTAATTGAAAACTCTAGTGCTTCTGTATTCCATAGATAACCATTAATTACTTGATCAACTTCTTCTAGGCGATAATCACCAGAATTTAAAGGTAATGGTGTCATTAAAATTCCTTGATCGTTTGTTTCAAATATACATTGAACTTTGTTTGTTGTTTGACAAACATATTCATTATTATTTAAATCAAATATTTTAAATTTAATGCCAGATAATGCGATGGTTTGTCCAGTATCAGCATCTACTTTAATAACTTTTAATTTAGCAGTTATTTCAGCATTAGCAAATACCTTATTAACTGTATCACCAAGTTCTTTTACTTCAAATTCATAATCTTCCAGCATTTCGTGATTAGTAGTAGAAGTTAATTGTTTTAAAGTATATTTTCCATAAGGTAAGGTTACATATATTTTACCCTCTGAATCGGTAGTTACTTTAGTATATAATTGGTTATTATGATCATATATACCAAATTCTACATTTGCTTCTGGTGTCATTATTCCAGTTTTATCTGTTGCTATTACTTTAGTAAATTCAAAATCACGTGTAATAACATCTTCTTTTACAATTAAACTAGCATTTATTTGTTCTAGGCTACTGGAAAAATAATATCTAGTTAAATCAATTTGGTAACCCTCACTAGGAGTGATTTCTTGTAAATAGTATTCGCCTAATTTTGGTAGGTTATTGCTAATTGCATAACCATCATCATTAGTAGTAACTGTTTGAATTAAAGTATCAGTTTCAGCATCATAAATACCATAAATAGCACCACTTAAAGTTGCTAAACCTTGTGGAGTATTGGTATTATTATCCTTATCATATTTGGTAAATTCAATTTTACCACCTAAAGACTTGATATTTAAATCTGAATAAACTGGATCAACTGCCCCAGGGGAAAGTAGAGTTTGATGTCCCTCACTATAATATACTAAATATTGAGTATTTAAATATTGTTTTTTTGCAAATCTAATTGTAATGTTTCCGACTGCAGTTGCTTTAACTGTTAGAGTATTATTATCTTCGTTTATATCGACATCAGCATTTTCTGATGAATAAACTTCATAATTCGATAATACCTTATTTGTATCATTTAATGTAATTTCTTCGCCAACATTTAAAGTAATAGTAGTTCCATTAAATGATGGCTTCTTAGTATGATTATTTACTAAATTCATAATTTCTTGTTTTTCTTTATCTACATTATAAATCGTACCTCGATCATATCTTTCAGAAGAAAAACCAACAGTTGATGTTCCCATTAGTTCCCAAAGTAGGGCTTGAGTTGCTGCTCTATATTCTCTTGTTTGATGATTAGGATAGTCATAACCGTAATAAGCAATTAAAAGGGCTTTTTCTTTTTGTTCATTGGTATAATTAGTTACACTCCAATCACCAGTATTATATTCTTCTCCCTCTGGTATAGTAGGCTCTATACAATAAGCAGTTCTACCATTAAAAGAATAATCTTTTAAATACCAACTGCTATACTCACCTTTAAAGGTATATGATTTAAACCAGTCTGTATTTATTTTAGTAAGATTAACAGTTTGAGCATTAACAGTTTGAGTACCTAAAAGCATTAAGAGAGCAAATAAAGGAAACATCATTAATTTAATCATTTTTTTCACTTTCAATTTCGATCTCCTCCTTTTTTGAAATTCTACTTGATATAACACAAGCAGAGTATAAAAAAAGCACTATTAATAATAGTGCCAAACATAATATAATTAACATTTCTTCCTCCATAAAAAAATTAGTATGAAAACTAATCTTTATATCTTTCGCAATTTCCAGAATTGCATTTTACATCCATATAAATACCTAAAACAGTTCCTAAATCATCAATAACTTCATAACACACAATATTATTAATATCATTTGTGTCTTTAAAGGCTATTCTTGGAGCATCATTGTAACAATCACTTAATGTTTTATATTTTTTATCGATCCTACCTAAATGAATAGAATAAAAGAAATCATTCGGGCTAGGAACACCTATATAAGATTCTTCTTCAACAATACTAGGAGTAGTTTCTTCTTCTATAATTTCTGGTTGGCTTTCTACAACACTATTAGTTGATTCTGATTCTTCTTGATAAGTATTTTCATTATATGGCTGGTCTTGTGAATCAGTAGTAGAAGTAGTATCATTTTCTATAACTTCTTCTACATTTTCTTCAATTTCCATATTAGTATCTAATTCTTCTTGATTTTGATTATCATTAATTATTTCTTCTTTAATTATTGGATCAATTTTTTCAATTTCACTTTCTATAATTGTTTTATCATTAAAAACATTATCAGACTGAATTAAAATTAAAGATAATAAAATAATTATGATTTTAGGAATATAGTAAAGCATAATTAACCACCTATAAGTATATTAACTTGCTTGTATTCACTTGTCAAATCATTGGAATTAGTATTTTCACAATCATAGGCACCACCTCCTTTAAGGCATTAAAAAAGTTGCAATTTCTTACAACTTAAATTTTTCTATAAAATCTTGAAAATCTGCTTCTTCATCTTCGCCAAATTTATCATCGTTATAAACTTCTATATCAAACACACAAGCAAATTTTATAATGCAACTTTTTTTAATTGGAATTAAACCATCAGCAGAGCAACCAATTTCTTGAGTACAACGATATTCAGATTTACCATTATAAAGGCAAACTGTATAATAAACCAATTCTTCTGGGCTCATATTTTCAGTAGCAAAAACTATTTTCCTAGACATTTTCTTGTATTCAGTATCATCATCTATATATTGATCTAGTTTAGTATAATCATTAATACCGATAGTTTTTTCATCTACAAAAACATATTTGTATTTGGTTGTTATAGTTAATTGTGGCTCACCAAAACTTTTGCACTTTAATCTTTTATATTTTCTAATTAATTTGCAAACACGATAATAAGATCTTTCAATATCATAATCTATTAAATCTTTTTTCGATAATATTTCATTTTCTAAAATTTCATCTGCCATGATTTACCTCCAAACACTAAAAAAGAGAGACTTAAAAAGGATAATAACCCTAGATAAGTCTCTCTATTAGACTATTAACACATTGATAACTTAAATCATCAACCACAAATCGTTTAAATAAATGATTACTCATTGTTACATCACCAATCTTTCAGATGAAGTAAGTTAATACTGCTCACCACTTCAAACAATTAATTTTCTTCCAAATATTGGATATTATTCTAAAGGTTTTAGATTTTAAAGTCAATGCTTTTTTAACAAAAAATCAAAAAAATTAGGAGTTTTTCTTCGTTTCCACCTAATTATTTGATTTTACTATATTTTAACACTTGACTTATAATAGTCAAGAAGATAATTTTGGAATTTTTACGATTTTTTACGAAAATTTAAGAATAGATATATTTTATCTAATTCGTAAGTAATTTTATATCATTTTCACTATAATTATCTATTTTAGATTTTAATTCATTATAATACGAAATTGCATTATCATAACTAGCAAATTCTTTTAATAGTAGATTACCTTGTGATGTTTCATTAGTCTTATCTACAACGACTAAATAAACTTCATAATCCTTTGTAAACGAATTAAGTGTAGTTGTATCTGTTGTGATTAAAACTACACTGACAATATAATTATCAAATTCTTTTTCTTCATGCCTATTGGTGGAATTTATTTCTATACTTTTTAAGTATTCTATTGTTGGACTTTTTGATTTGACATTTTTATTTACTACTTCCATAATGCACCTCAAAAATTTCTTACATATATATATATTATACACGATTATTTAAATAAAGAAATATCTTTACATAAAATAAATTTAAAATTTTACTTATTTTTTTATAAATGAATAAGCCTTATCATAAATACTTTCTAATATCCCATATACGAGAAATGGAACAAATATAACCGTAATTGCAACATCAACAAACATAGGAAATGCACTATAATTTAATTCTACTATTTCTGTTCTAAATCCCATATTTGTATCAAAGTAGAATATCTTTATTAGAAGTGTGAATACTAAAATTGATAAAGCAATAAAGATTATCTTTATACTTTTAGACATTACTATCACCTCACAAAACTTTAGAAAATATATTAATATCATAGTCGCATTTTACCAAAAAAGCAAGTCCTTTCTTAAACAGTTGTACAAAAGACATTTATTATACACTTGTATAAAATATTTTTAGAAAGTGGGGTAAGATATATGATTAGTAGTAAAGAAATCCTATCAATGAATTTAAAATATTACAGACAAAAATATAACTTATCTCAAGAACTATTTGCAGAGAAAGTCGGTAGTAATCTAGTTTACATTAATCAATTAGAAAATTGTAAAAGAAAACCAACGATAGATATGCTCGACAAAATTGCAACTGGCATGAATAATAATATTGATCCTAAATTAAATATGACAAGTTCTGAACTTTTAAGATATGATAAAGAACATAAAACTACATTTAATAGAGTTGATCAAAAAAAGAAATAACAACCAAATAAAATTGCTATTTCTTTTTTTTAAATTATATTTTTTCTTTTTTCGCTATTAGTAAAATAATGAACAACATTACTATATTTACAATTACTAGTTTTATAAAAATCGGCATTGAAAGACTACCATCTGTTATTGGCAACAAATACATAAAGTTAGATGAAGTGAGAAAACCAAATGAAATGAGAGAATAATATCCGAAAGCAGATAAATACCCAACTATTGAATTCCTACTTATTTCAGACATTAATAAACCCAGTAATCCCCAAAAATAAGCGAGAAATGTAGTAGCAATTACAAAACTCCAAAATGGGAACTCACTATTTAATTTTTGCATTATAATCGCATAAATCACAATCATTAGAAAAACTATTATAAATGCAACTATAAGGCGAGTAATAACTGTTAATATATACGATATTTTTTTTCCAAATATAATTTCTCTAATTTCTGTATTATGCTCATTTTTGGTAATCGGAATAATCATAGTAATTCCAATTAGTGATACAAATAATTCTAAACACTCTGCTGATAATACTACGGTTAAATTTCCAACACTTCTAACAATAGGAATGGCTAGCAATAATATTATTGATAAAACAATATTACTTTTTAAAGATAAGCAAATATTTTTCTTTAAGAATATACCATAATTTTGTAAATTTGTATTCAATATTTAACTTTCCTTTTCTTTTCATACTATAAATAATAGAAGATAAAATAATTAATATTATTGCTAATCCAAATAATAACCCTCTGTTCAACCAAATGGTTTCTAAATTATTAGATATTGCACTACTATTTCCTAATGTATTATGTCTGATAATTAATGTAGAAAGAGAGTTTTCGCCAACTAGAACATTTCTTCTATCAATAAACCACCAAATTATTTGAATTATTATGGCTATTGGCAAACCAGATAAAATAGTAAAAAATGTTCCAATAGCAGATACTATCATTGTTGTTGGAAGTAACCACCATAAAATATATTTTATAAATGCAAAATTATCAATTACTATTCCAGTATTTTTTGAATATTCCATCAAAGGAATTAAAGATTCAAAACTAAATAGGATGATTGGCAATAACACTGCTGTTAAAATAGCCAAATATCTTACAAATACTAATTTAAAAGAAGAAATTTTTTTACAGTAAATAAATTCGTTCATTTTATTTTTTCTATCTTTTAACCAAAGAACTACTGCAATAAATACGGGATATAAGCCTACAATTAAACCCATATAATCGCAAAATAATCTTGCAAATGATGTACTTACTTTATCAGTTTCTACATTTTGCTCATATTCAGCAACTGCATCTTCATAAGTCATCTCTACATTACCATAATACTGAATGAGCATATTTAATTCAAAATATGACTTTCCACCAAGAATACCATCTACTTCTTCCATTAATTCTTTAAATTGTTCGTATGATACTTGGGATTCAAAAAGATAATCTGATTCTTGGTCATTATCTAAAATATATTCGCCATTATCCCCAACTGATACATTAGCATTAGGATGAAATATATTGCCATTTACTGACGGAAAGTAATTATCGGGCAAATTATGTAATGTCTCCTCATCTAGTCCAGTAATTTCCATTAATATTTCAAGAATTCTATTTTGATCCTCATCACTTAAAACTACTTCCTTATAATAGCCAAACGGATAAGTTGGATAACTATTACTTTCATATTGCATTAATAATAAATCTACTGCTCCAACCATAATGCCTTCTTCATTTTCCGATGGCATAGTACCGTAAGAATCTTGTCCTTCTTCTGGCTTTTGTAATATGGAATCACTAAAAATTGATGTATCATTATTACTATTTGCCAATTCTATTTGTTCTTCTGTTACACCTCTAAAATTATTACTCCAACTAAATATTAAAAGTGCTAAAAATATAACATATACAACACTAAAACATATTTTCTTTAATTCTTTTAGATATAATTTCATATTATTTTTTCTCACTTTCCAAGATATACATATAGCCATCTTCGATAGTCGGAGTTACTACTGTATGTTTTTCTTTTGGTGTTATTAATGATACGATTCTACACTTTATTTTATTATCTTCTTGAATCATATTAATCACTTTGTACTTTTCTTTGATTTTATTTATTTTTTCTTTTTCCACTTCAATTATAAAAACTTTGTTTTGGGCTTTTTCTTTTAACTTTTTTGCATTTCCACTAAATAAAACTTTGCCCTCGTGAAGAATTGCAAGATTATTACAAGTAGTTTCTATATCACTCACAATATGAGTTGATAATAATACTATCCTTGAATTAGCAAGTTCAGTCAAAAGATTATGAAAACGAATTCTTTCTTCAGGATCTAACCCAACAGTAGGCTCATCGACAATTAAAACTTTAGGATCATTTAATAATGCTTGTGCAATACCTAATCTTCTTTTCATGCCACCAGAAAGATGTTTAAAAGTTGTATTTCTTTCTTTGGTCAAATTTACTTGTTCCAATATTTTTTTAATTTTTACTTTTCTTTCTTTAGTAGAAATTCCAGACAATATACCTAAATAGTCTAATGCATCATAAACTGTTTGATTTGGATAAAATGAAAACTCTTGTGGTAAATACCCAATTATATTTCTTATCTCTTTTGTTTTTTCGATACTTATATCACATATAGTTATTTCGCCAGCATCCTTTTCTAATAAAGTTGCTAGAATTCTCATTAATGTAGTTTTACCAGCACCATTTTTTCCTAACAATCCATACATTCCTTTAGTGATATTTAAAGATACATTATCTAAAACCGTTTTTTTACCATATTTCTTGGTCAATTTATCAATTACTATTTCCAAAAAAATAACCTCCTTATCTAATTGATAAGAAGATTATAAATAATAAAAGTCAAAATCTAGTCAAATATTCAAAGTTTTTTAATTTTTACTAAAACTAGTGCACCTTTATCTTTAGAGTTTTTAAATTTTATAGATCCATTATGTTTTTCACATAAGATTTTACTAATTGTTAAACCTATGCCAAATAAACCACTATTTGATTTAGATGTATAAAATAGTTCGGTAGCATTTTTAAGATCTTCTTCTGAAAAGCCTTTGCCATCATCTATAATTTTAAACTCTAAAAAATCATTGTTTTCAGAAATATATACTTTTATGTCGCTTGTTGCAAACCTAAAGGCATTATCTAAAATATTTTCTAGTATGCGAAAAACTACTTGTTTGTCGATTATCATTTCATCACTGTACAAAGAATCAAATATAAATAGATTTTTATTTTTATTTTTTGCAATAATATTAAATTCACTTTTAAAATGTTGTAGAAAATCTCTAGTTTTTTCTGTCATTGGATTTAATTCTATATTATCTATTTTTTGTATATCTTGAATACAAGAAACATAATTTTCTAATCTGTTTATAGCCTCGTTGATATTATCTATTGTTGTGTAAATTGTTTTTGGTGGTATTTTTCCATCTTTCAAATATATTGTTAAATATTCTAAATATCCTTTTATAACAGTAATAGGAGTTCTTAAATCGTGAGAAATAGAAGAAGTTAATGCCTTTCTTTCGTTTAGCATATTCCACATTTTTTGATTATTGCTATATAGTTCTTGCCTTACTAAATTTAAGGAGTTACACAATTTTCCTAATTCATCTTCCGATTCATAATTAATTGTAAAATCCAAATCATAATTTAAAAGGTGATCAATTCCTTTAGTCAATTCTTGAATAGGCTTATTTAATTTTAATTTATAATAAATATATACAGAAATAAAAACTCCAACGATTATGTATATGCATGGCAACAATATAATCAGGATAGAATAAATATTGTATTTCAATTCTTTATCTGGTGTGAGTTCACTAAAAGTATATTGATATGGTTCCAAAATATAGGTGTTATTATCATAAGTTGTTTCAAGTTTATAATTAGATATTTCAAGAGTTCTGCTATCCAATATGTCTTGTCTACCGTTTGCTAAAAAAAGAACAGTTACTGAAGTTAAAAGTGTAATAGTAGCAATTATAAAAGTTAGTAATAACCATAAAGTCTTTCTTAATGACAAATTGTGTATTTTGTTTTTTATCTTTTCCACTTATAACCAACTCCATAGACAGTTTCTAAATATACTGTATCTGAATATTCTGACAGTTTCAGTCTGATTTTACGAATATGTTCTTTTACAACATTACTATCGCCATCAGCATCATATCCCCATACTAACTCGTATATTTTTTCTTTATCAAAAATTTGTCCAGAATTCATTGATAACAATTTAATTATTTCAAATTCTTTTTTGGAAAAATCTAATAAATTATCATTTATATAAACCTCATATTTATCATAATTAATTATTAATTCATCAGAGAATTTTCTTTTTGTTTTATTATGAGACCTATTTTCTCTTCTTAAATGGGCTTCTACTCTAGCAAACAATTCATTAATAGAAAATGGCTTTGTTATATAATCATCTCCACCAACCATAAAACCGTTAATTTTATCATTTTCTGATACTTTGGCAGTTAGAAATATAATAGGGCAAGAAATATGTTGCCTTACTTTGATACAAAAATCTAAACCTGATATTTCTGGCATATTTATATCTAATAAAATTAAGTCTGGTTCATTTGTTAGCAACTCTAAAGCATCTTTGGCATTGCTTGCAGTAAAAACAGTATACTGTTTTGTTTCAAAATGCAATTTTAACATATCTAATATAGATTTTTCATCATCAATAATTAAAATTTTCGCCATTAAATCACCCAAGTATATTATAGAATAAAAAAGTCAAGAAAAAAACAATATTACTAAAAAAGTTAATTAAATTTCTAACAAATAAAAAAGCGAATCTTATATAAAGATCCGACTGGTTATTAATTATTTACCACACATTTTATCTAAATCAGTATCATATAGTTCTGATAATAAAATTAATCTATCAATAGGAATTTTAATAATACCTTTAAAGTATCTTTGACAACTAGCACGAGTGCATTTCAAATAAGTACCAATTTCTTCATAGGTATTTTTATTATTGATTTTTAATTCATTGATATTTTTTAATAGAACATCATAATTCATTTTATTTATTTTATCTTTATATTCGATATTATTATCTATACCTAAAATACAAGATAATCTTACTTTATAATAAACAGATAATTTATCTGCAATATCTAATGGTAATAAAACAGTTCCTTGCTCCCAGTTATTATATGTTGTTCTACTAACACCCAAATATTTTGAAATATCATCTTGTGTTAATTCTTTTTCATTTCTTAATAGTTTTAAATTTTTTAAATACATTATGCACCACCTACAATAATTTTCTCATTAATAGTAGGTGTTTTATCTTTTTGACTGAAATGTGTAACAAATTTATCAATTCGACTAATTTCTGTGTTATAATTAAATAGAAAATAGCAAATCGTTACAAATGCTATTTCCTACGATTAGTTAAATTAACTCTGTCTGGCAAATTGTTAAAATCATCTCGTTCTAAAAATAATTCAAAAGGTTTAATATCAAGAACTTTAGCAATTCGTTCTATCTTTTCAAGTGATGGACTATGTTGACCTCGTTCTAATCTGCCAACATAATTTGGACTTACTTGTAAAAGTTCTGCTAATTTTTCTTGAGTATAATTTTTTCTATAACGATGATATTTTACATTTTTACCCAATATTGTTTTGAGTTTCATCGTATCACCTACAATTAATATGATACGATTTAATTTAGAATATAACCACAACCTAGACTGTATAGTTAAATTTAACTAATCACCCCATAAATAAATTTAAGAAAGGAGTGATGAGTAAATACTTTAATAAGTTGTTTTAAAGTAGGTTTAATATGAGAGATATACCTAAATTGATGATACAACAACTTGATTCTTTTATTAGCGATCCTAAAAATATAGATAGTTATTATAAAATGGGATATAAAATAACTTGGAATTTAGATGATTCTACTCTAATTGTTAAATATAAAAGAAAAAAGTTTGTTATTAGTATTGTTAAAAAAGATAAGCAGTATTATTGGCATTTAGAACCATACAAAAAATCTTATTTTGAAACAGAAGTTGATTTTGAACATTGCAAATTAAATTATGTACTATTTGCAATTTCTGAAAGCAGAAAGAAAGGAAAAATGTAATGAAAGAAAAAAACAAAAAAGTAGTAAGTGTTGATAGCGATGATAAGACAGACTGTTTTGCATGGCGATCTAAAGTAAAATGTGATGCTTTAAAAACAAAAACTTGTAAAGACTGTGCATTTTATAAAAAGAAAGGAAACCGATGAAATTAGAAACTAAAAGAGCATTATTAATATATAGATTATTAAGTTCTAGGAATTTTTGTCCAGATACATACGAAGTATTAAGACAAGGCGATTTTGTTGATGCTATTAATAATATTAATGAAGATTCCTTTTATTTTGATATTGAAGTAATTAATAATCAAATAAGTGCTGAACACTTCTTGAATTTATTAGATTATTTAGTACAAACTTTAAAATTATATCTTTACAATACCAAAGGAATTAATTTTGCTTTAATAACAATAGTTAGATGTAATAAAGATTTAGTATATGAATACTTAACACTTCAAAATAAATTAGGCAATGATGAAGATAAAAAAACTATAAATAAATACATTTATAAAATTTTTATTTCTAATTTTATATATAATGGAAAATATATTGATATGGTTACCAACTTTTTAAACGACAATAATTTTACCATAAAAGAAATTAATTCTTACACTTTTGAAGAATTAAAAGCCATTACTAATTTATTATCCGATTTAGTTTTTTGCCAAATGGGTGCTGGTAAGGTTTATTATTTATTTTATAATATTACAGATGAATTAGAAACTTGGCTAAATACACCTAGGGTTAAAAATTCTAAAAGACATAATGAAGAAGAACATAGACAGATATTTTTAAAAAGTTATAAGAACAATTATAAGGATATGATCAATGCTTTTAATGTTAGAAAGAAATATTTAAAATATTTTAGAAAACCAATTAACAACTGCTAGTACAGAGTTGTTTTTTTGTGCCAACAAAAAAAGAAGATTTAATCTTCTTCAAATTCTAATCTATCATAATCAATTATATTTTTATTATATTTAAATTTAATCAAAAATGTAGCATTATTGATAATATTTTCTTTTTCTTTTTTAGTTAATTGAATTTTTCTATTTAATAAGTTGAATACATCATTACCAGTTATTCCATTATACTCATTATTAGAAAATTCGTAATTTAAATATAATAATTCAGATAATAATAAAGTATTATAATAAAGAATAGTTTTCCTTTCTTTAACTCGATAATCATAATCAATTAAATTCATAATAATCCTCCATTGCTTGAATGGTACCTCTATTAAAAATGATTGTCAAATCATCAATATGATTTTTACATTATCAATTTTCAGCAACAAAAATTTTATAAGTATATTTATATTTTCTTCTTTTATATTTTTTTATAGCAAAGACATGACCAACAAGATGAGTATGATCATTACTATTAAATGGATGACCAACATCAAAACTAGGTATATCATTCTCAATGATATCAATAATTTCCCATGAATCATCAAAATAATTTCTCATTTCTAATTTTCTGAAATATTGTTCTTTAGGATAATTAATATAATCATGTTCATTATCTGCAATATGATAATAAATATATATCAGCCCATTTTCTTTAACAGATGACAACAATTTTCTCATTTTTCTTTCTTTTGAAATATGTTTATTTCTATCAAAGTGTAGTGATTTATAGCAAAAAACAAAATCATATTCTTTTTCAACTTTTTGCTCAAAAAAATTTTTTTCAATTATATTAATTTTATCATTTAAATTAAAATAATTTATTTTTTCTTTTAAACCAATAATATTAAATTTATCTATATTACCACCATTTACAAATTCATTTTGTGATTCATAACAATCTAATTTAAAACCTCTTCTTGCAGTTGCCAACACATTTAAACCATCTAAAGCATTTGGTATTAATATTTTTATATCTTTAGAATTAAAATGCCTTTCTACATATTTAATTATATATTTAGTATATTGTTGGTAGTCATAACCAAAGCAACTACCATATCCTTTTTTTCCCATAATCTAATTCCTTTCAAAATTAGATATAATAGACCCCTAAATTTGTATGTTACCTATGTAATGCAACCTATCAAAAAAGTTGCAATTTTTTTCATTTTTTTTACTTTTTTTCATAAAAATTAATTTTCTCCCTAAATTATCAAAATCATGCAATCTTGTTTTTTCCCTTATTATAAGGGCTAAAAAGTGTATGTAGTAAGTGGGTACCACGAAATGTTACACCCGTTACAGGAATAAGGCCAATAACTACGGCGATATTGAGTAATGATTGAATAATAATACCAAAACCTAATCCAAAAGCTAAATATTTTTTAAATAAATCACTTTGTCTTAAAGCAATACGAATAATACGATAAAAAATAAAGAATAGAAAACTAGAAACAATTAAAATTCCTAAAAAACCAAATTCTTCAGAAATAATAGAAAAAATAAAATCTGTTTGAGGCTCTGGTAAATAAAATTGTTTCTGGCGACTTTCTAAAAAACCTTGACCGAGAAATCCTCCTGGGCCAATAGCATAAAGCGACTGAATAATTTGATAACCCGATCCTAAAGGATCTACCCAAGGATTTAAGAATGATACAATTCTCTCCATTCGATATGGGGCAACAATGATAAGTCCTACTATCCCAAGAAGTCCCACAAAACCAATTTTAACAAAGAAAGATATTTTTACACCAGAAATAAAAATCATAACAACTAATGTTAATACAATAACCATAGCGGTTCCAAAATCGGGTTCTAGCATAATAAGAACAAAAAAAACTCCAATAACAAGAAGGATTGGCAAAACACCTTTTTTGATGTCCTTAATTATTCGCTGATTACTCGCAAGATATTTAGCAACATATATAATGAGTCCCAGTTTAGCAAATTCACTAGGTTGAATTCCCAGTCCTCCAATGCCAAACCAACTTCTACTACCATTACGAATACTACCTATTCCTGGTATTAATACAAGAGTTAAAAGAATAAAACAAATAAGTAAAATTAAATTAGCTCTTTTATGTAATATATCGATATTTATTTTAGAAATAACAAATATTAAAAATAAACCAATTATAAAGAAAGCGCTTTGTGCTTTAACATATTTAAATGGATCATCATATTTATATTCAGCCCAAATAGAACTAGCTGAATATATCATAACTATTCCAAATATTGCAATTATTATAACAGCAATAAGCAATAATTTATCATACCTTTTTTTCATGTAAATCCCCTATTAATTATTATTAAAAAGAAGCAAAAAAATACGTATGAAACGTATTTTATAACCAAACACCATATGTTATTGCGGCCATCGCTAGAATAAAACCAACTACCCAAAACATTTTGATAATATCTTGTTCAGCCCAACCTAATTCTTCAAAATGATGATGCAATGGAGCTTTTAAAAATATTTTCTTATTAAACTGCCTAATTGATATTATTTGAATTAAACTACTCAATGTTTCAATAACAAATACGCCGCCGATTAGCACGAGTGATAATTCGTGTCTTGATACAACGGCCACACTTGCTAAAGCTCCCCCTAGTGCTAGAGAACCTAAATCTCCCATGAATATGCGGGCTGGATGAGTATTGAAGACCATAAAACCAATTAATGAACCTGTCAAAAGGAAACAAAATATCGCTACTTCTTGATATCCTTCTAACCAACCTGCATTCCAAGTTATAATACCATAAGCAAAAAATGCTATAGCTGATAATCCTGCTGCTAAGCCATCTAACCCATCTGTTATATTGACGGCATTCGTAGTACCAACAAGCAAGAATAAAATAAATAATCCAAACATCCATCCGAGTGGAATATATATATTTAGGAAAGATAAACTAAGAGTTGGTTCTCCGCCGCCTTTCATAAATAAATAAAAGAAGACTAAAGCTATGACCATTTGAATTAAAAATTTAGTTACTAAACTTATACCATTATTATTATGATATTTTATTTTTAAAAAATCATCAACAAAGCCTAACAGAGCATAAGCTAAAAAAACAAAAACGACGATAATCAAATTATAACTTATCTCAATACTACCTTTTAAATAAAGGAGAATTAGTGACACTATAACAGGAACAATAAATATGACTCCTCCCATAGTTGGAGTTCCTTCTTTTTTTAAGTGCCTTTTAGAAATAAGTTTACTTACAGATTGTCCGAAATGTAACTTTCTAAACAAAGGAATAACAAATAAACCTGTTATTAACGATAATACAAACCCTAGCATCAAAGCCATGGCTGCTTTGGCGAGAATTAACATAAAAGCCACCTCTTCTTAAATATTATACTATACTTTTATTTTGCTTATTAATTTTTAAATTAAATTTTGACATTATTTTACATTAATTAAGCATCAAAACTACTGTTCCACCTTCTTTAGCATACATACCACCATTTGGAGTTTGATAGACAACTTCTTCCCCATTCCCACTATACTCAATATTAAATCCTTTTAAAGCTGCTGTGGCTTCATCTAAAGTCATACCAGTTACATCCGGAACTGTTACATATTTTGTATCTAACCAAGTATATTCTTTAGGAATACCTTCAGTATCTGCTTTAATATCTAAAATATCGATGGCACTTAGGAAAATATTACGAGCAATTGGAGCTGCAACTGTACCACCATATTGCACGACGTTTTTAGCATTTTGGACTGCCACATAAACAACAACTTCTGGGTCATCTGCTGGCATAAATCCTATAAATGATAAAATATATTTTGAATCGGAATATACACCATTTTCAACAGTCTGGGCAGTACCAGTTTTACCGCCGATACGATAGTTTTCGATATATGCATTATGTCCACTACCTTTAGCAACAACACTTTCTAAAGCATATCTTACTATTTCTGAAGTTTCATCACTTATTACTTTTCCAACCTCAGTTGGATTAATACTTTTAACAATGGTATCAGTTTCTGACTCTAAAAAATTTTTAACAATATAAGGAGTGTATAATGTACCACCATTTACAACAGCACTTACTGCTCTAGCTTGCTGAATTGGGGTAACACTAATACCTTGCCCGAAGGCAGTTGTTGCTAATTCAACATTTCCCATTGCATCGACATCAAATAAAATACCAGATCCTTCTCCATTTAAATCAATACCTGTTTTTTCTCCAAAACCATAATTATCAATATATTTCATTAAAGTTTCTTTCCCAAGTTTAAGACCTAAATTAACGAACCCTGGATTGCAACTATTTTCAACTACTTCCAAATACGATTGATCGCCATGACCTCCATGTTTCCAACAATGTAGTGTTGCCCCATCAACAGTTATGGCTCCAGAATCTGTATAACGGTCTTCAAAAATATTAACTAGTCCCTCTTCGATAGCTGCTGATAATGTAATAATCTTGAACGTTGAACCAGGTTCAAAAGTCATCCAAATTGGCAAATTGCGATTGATAACTTCGGCAGAATAACTTTGATAATCATTAGAATCAAAATTAGGTCTGCTCGCCATAGCAAGTATTTCTCCTGTATCTGGATCCATGGCTATAGCAATAGCACTATCGGCATCGTATTTAGATATAGCATTATCAAGTTCATTTTCCACTGCTTGTTGTAATTCAATATCAATAGTAAGTTGTAATGTAATTCCACTAGTTGGAGCCTCATAAATTTCTGCCAGTTCCAATTTATGACCTTTGCCATCAGAAAAATATTTTATTGAACCATCTTCACCAGTTAAATAATCGTTATAATAAAGTTCTAAACCAGATAGCCCTTGATTATCGATACCAACATAACCTAAAACATGACTTAATAAATCACCATACGGATAATATCTTTTAGATTCTTTAACTAAATAAACGCCATCTAATTTTAAGGCATCAATTGCCTCGGCAGTTTCATAATCTAGTTGTCTTCCTTCGGGGTGAACTCGTTCTATAGAAGTTTTTTTAGATAAATGAGCAAGCATATCTTCATAATCACTACCTAAAATATCACTAATTTTTTTTGCGGCATCTTCTTTATCTTCAATTTGATTAGGAATAACTACTAAAGATGTTGTAGTTATATTAGTAGCTAGCACTACTCCATTACGATCAACTATTTCTCCACGATCTGCTGAAATAGGTAGTTCTCTACTCCAAAGAGATTCAGCAAGTGCACTTAATTTCTCATATGCAAAAACTTGAATATAAAATACTCTTGCAATAGCTATAATTAAAACAATAGTAACTACTAAAAATACGTATCTAATACGAGTATGAATTTCATTAAAAAACAATATTATCACCCAATAAATAATATGATAATATTGTTTTATCTATTTATTAAAATTTGCTAATTAATTTCTTGTAACATTATTTCCTATAACTAAAAAGAAAACTCTATCATTATTATGATAAAGTTTTCACATTTACGACCGGAATCATTTATAACTCGCACCATCCGGAAGCGACTAACATGTACTTTTTTTGCTTTATCAAGCACCTAAAATATACCAAATTTTCATATAAATATCAACTACACTAATGAAATAATGCCTCTTGTATCAAATTTACAAAAATTCATTAATACATATAAATATTATATTCGTCAAAAAAATTTTTCATTAATGTAATTTATTTGCTTATTTGTTTTTTCTATACCTAATTAATAATATGATACCCAAAATAAATAATATTACAATGATAAATACACCTACTATTAAAATTTTAGTATTGAATTTATCTTCTTTTTCGGTTTCTATAACAGTTTCTTTTTCTTCATCACTAATTTTAGCATTTCTTGTAATGCTTATCTTATATTCTTTAGTAGTTCCATCTTCAGCAGTAATAACTATCCTATAATTGTTTTCACCCACTTTTAAAGCTTTTTCACCTGCTCCAGTAACAATTGCTGTAGTATCCTCAGCCATTGCTCTAATAGTTATTATTTTAGTATCATAATTAACTTCTAAATTATATTCAGTAATTTCTGGGTTAAATTTAAAATCTGCCATATCAATTTCCATACTACTTAAGTTATTATTACTAGATTTATTTTTAGATTCCGAGTTACTAGATGATGAAGTACTACCTCCAGAACTCTTCGGAGCATCACTCAAATATATAAAACCAATTAAATTAGAAGCGCTAGTTGAAAGCTTGGATCCAATTACAATACCTTCATTTTCTTCAGTAGGTATCCCGCCTTCATTAACGGTCATATATTCTCCGCTTTCATCAACTGAAACAACATATGCAACATGCCCATAGGAATCACTACTAGACCAAACTGCTATCGAATTTGATGCTGCTTCTTTACCAACTGAATAACCAGCCATAGCAGCAGAATTATACCAAGTTTGGGCATTTCCCCATCCAGGTAAAGCAACACCGGCATTAGTATAAGCTTGCTCCCACGCATACCAAGTACACCTTACAGTTTTAACACCATATAAATCTTGATATTTACCATAAGGATTAGTAGCAGCATTAACACTTAGAGTAAAACTTAGGAAACATATCAATATTAAAAGAAAATTCTTTTTAAAGAATTTCATTTTACCACCTGCCACAATCCAAATTGAATTTTTCACATATTTCTTCATTTACAGTAATATTTTCGGAAGCATCATAGCCACCACAAGGCCCCTGAAATAAGTATGCGCCTTTTAAAGTATTTACAACTTCTTTATTAGCAGTAGTACCATCAGCAACATCTAAACCGTTAAAAGTAATATATTCATATTCGAAACTTATTTTATGATTATCATTATTAAATGATACCAAAGTAAATCCTGGAGTATTATTATATTTTTTCAAAGTGTTTTCTAAAGAACTTTCTTTACTAGTATTAAATGCTAAATTGCTATTATTTAAGTCATCTAAAGCGATTTCTGAAGAAAGATAATCACTTTTTGGAAATGGACAAAAACTTACTCTAGTTGTGCCATTAGAAATATCACTATATGAAGCATCCGGATATAACTCTTGTAAGTTACTGGCAAATATATAGAAAAAGCAATCTTGACTACCAGTACTTTTCTTATAAACAGTAGCACTTAAATTATTGTTTAAATTAATTTTACTATTATTGTTTGTAGTAGTTTCTCCACTTGATGAACTTCCTGAACTACTATTTTTATTTTCCTCCCATTTAGCAACAAGAGTTAAATCACTTTTAACTAAATCTTCGAAGTTAAATTCTTCATCACCAATATACCAGCCTAAGAAAGTATATCCTTCTTTTGTTGGATCATCTGGTTTAGTTATTGTATCATTTTCTTTTACAACTATACTATCAATACTACTTCCACCAGCAGTATCAAAGGTTATTGTATAATAATTTACTTCTGTATTAAAATCATCTATATTTTTTTGATAATCTAAATAAATGTTTATATCACCATTTATTTTTTCTTTTAATTTAGTAATAAATTCATCTTTAAATTCATAATTAGAAGTTATTATTAAATCATTAATTTCTACATCATTATCCAGTAAAGCATTAACAAAATTTATAATAGTATTTTCTAAATCTAGATTATCTAAATCTATATCTGTATCTACTAAAACTTCAACATCTGTTACTTCACTTGTTATATCACTACAAGTATTTACTTTTCCCATTCTAGTACATTCATAATAACTTTCTTTAAATTCAATTTCTAATAGTGCTTCATTTTCACTTATTAAATAACTAGTATAATTATTTTCTTTTAATTCTTTAGTTTCTCTATTAAATAAACATAGGAATATTACTAAAGAAATTATTAGAATAACTATAATAATAAACACAATCAAAAACTTCTTATTTTTAAATAATTCTTTTAATTTTGTCATTATCATCAACTCCTGTATAACATAATTTTAACAAACTTTTAAGACATAGTCAATTTGCACTTTTATTAAATCATATTCAATAGTAACTAGATATTTGTGCTCATTTTTACTACAATATTTTAAAGGATAGGTTATTAATTTGAAACTTGTTTTTGCAGTATTACTACTGGCGTTAATTCCACCGGTTGATTATAATGAAGAAGAAAATATACCAGAACCACCAGCTATTTTCTATCAGGAAGAAGAAGATTACAAATTTAGAAGAGATGATACAATCATTGAATTCGAAGATGGCACTATAATTCAAGAAGGAAAACCACGAGCACAACAATTAAATTAATGCATACAAAAAGATGACTGTTAAAGCCATCTTTTTAAATTATTAGTTATTTCTTTTCTTTAAATAAAGACTAGCACCAGCAATTCCTACTAGAGAAATTCCACCAAGAACCGCATAAGTTAAAACGTTATCGCTTGTACTTGGATTTTCTATTTCTGGTTCACTAGGTGTCACAGGTTCATCAGGTTCTACAGGAGTATCAATTTCTTCTTTTTCAGTAAGAACAATATTTCCATCTTCATCTAAAGTTACGTCATAATCTTCAGTAACATCAGCTGCTAAAGTCGCATCATATATTGTATAATTTTCTTTATCAGCACCTGAAGTTAATACGGCATTTTCAGCCACTTTTAGTGAAGTTGTTGAACCATCAACATTATTAATGATATTTCTTATTGCTGAATTATTTGTTGAAGTTAATTCTCCCCCATTAACAACAGCAGTACCAGAATTATCTAATGCAAAAGCATTTTCACTAGTAAATGTTCCACCATTAATAGTTACTTCACTATTTTCATTGTTTTTTACAGTATTACTTACAGCTGTAAAAGTTCCATCTTCAATAGTAAGTACTGGTGTAACAGTTTCATCTACATATCTGATATTACCAATTAAAGATGTATCAGTTGATGTACTAGTAAATGTTCCGCCGTTGATAATAGCTGTTCCTTCATTACGAATAACATAGAAACTATCTTCAACAGCAAATGTTCCACCTTCGATAATTAAAGTACCTAAATTAGTTATTGGACCATAAGTAGAATCGGCAACATGAGTAACTCTACCACCTTGGTTAGCACTATTATCTACAATAGTAAGTTTACCACCTGTTTCAACTTTAATAGCTTCACAAGATAAAGTAAAATTAACTAGTAAATTTCCATTTAAATCTAGTACAACATCTTCACCATCACGAATAATTAAATCTTGAATAGCTGGGCCAGTAAGAGTAAGAGTATATACCTTAGTATTTGGATCTTGTTCTACAGTTACGTTACTACCAGGATATTCAATATCATCAACAGTTATAGCTGATGCATTAGTAATACCAAACAACATAAGTACTGCTACTAAACCTATAAGCTTCTTCATTATCTTCCCTCCTTCTATTATAAGAATACAAGATTAAATATAAAAAGTCAGTTGATTATTTACCAATTGACAAAATAATACATAATATACTATATCTTAGCTCGCATCATAACTTTATATATTTTTTTTATGGTTTCTTTTTTATCATGATTCATATCTAAAAAGTTAATATGAAGCTGATAACCACTATCTAAACTAAACAATATTTCTACTTTACCAGGTTTAAAGTTAATAGCACTAGTAGATATTGATACATATGGGATAATATGAATTTTTTTATAATATAAAGCTAGTGTATCTCTATCAAATAGAATCATTTTTCTATCTGTAAAGACTACATAATCTTTACTATTTTTATATCCCATTAATATCTTTTCTTCTTTTTCGACATATTCTTTTGCATAATCCGGTAAATCAAAAGGATTAGTTTCGTCTTTAAAATCAAAATATTTAGTTAATTCTTTAAACTTTATATATGCCATAAAAATACTCCTTACTACTTATTTTTTATTACATAAAAAGTATAGCATATTTTGCAAATAAAAAAAAGAGCAATTAATTTTGCTCTTTAGTTTGATTATTTAACTAATACAAAATATCTATCTGCCCAATCAGTGTATTGAATAGCAGTTAAATAATGTTGATTAACTTCATCATAGTAATTCATCTTAATCGTATTTTGATTATTTAGATAATCAGCTGTATCTTGCGTATAACCTTCATAATCAGAAACTACTAGTATTCCTACTAATTTAGGAGTTGCATCGTTTTCAATAGTAATATTATTTCCTGTAATATTTTCAACAGATGCAGTGTAATTTAATAGATGAATTCCACCTTTTAATGTTGCATTTCTAATTGTTATTGGTGAAGTATAAGCTTCTCCATTTACATTACCAACTCTAATAGTTCCTTGACCTTGAGGATTACCACTTGTTGTTTTATTTGTTGTATAAGTACCACCATCAATAACTATATTTTCAGCATTTTCAGAAATATTTATTGTAGTATTATCGTTTTCAATATTAACATCCTTCAAAGTAATATTTGAACCAGTTAAATTTAGACTACCAATAATTTTACTAGTTGAACTACCAATAATAGTTGTATTAGAAGGTACATTAACACTTCCGTTAAGTTTGATAGTTGTGTTTTCTGGAAGTACAACATTTCCACCATTTGCTAAAGCAGATTCAAATCCTGCTTCATCAATATTGATAATAGTTACATTTTTTACACAAGATTTGTTTCCGTATGTATCTTCAGCACAGATATCTACACCATTTAAAGTTTCATGATAAGGTAAACCATTTTTAAATGTATTTGCTAATGTATCGTCACTAACATTATAGAATACTTCATCATCAAATGTAATAGTATAATATTTAGAATTATCTGTTATTTTTAAAACTATTCCACCAGTTTGATAACCCATACTTCTTGATACAATATATACACCATTATCTTCTACACCTTCAATAACTGGAGCAGTAGTATCACTTACTATTACCCATCTTTTTAATGTATTACTTACATTTCTAGATGAATCTGTATAATCCCAAATTGCTAAATAATATCCAGGTATAGTAGTATTAAATGTATTGTTATAATATAGTTCTCCTGTATTATATTCAGCTGAAGGATATGTATATCTGATATATACTCTAGGTTCATAATTAGTAATGGTTTTATCAACATTATCAGTTACTTTTGCTGTAACAGAAGTATATTCACTACCATATTCAACTTGTAAATTATCTTCTTGGTTTGGAGTAATTGTTGCTGGTGTTGTATCACTCATTACTATAAGCATTTCTCCTTCAGTAACATTTCCTGCATAATCTTCTACTTTATAATAAACATGGTATCTATTTCCTGTTGGCTTTTTAGTATCAAATCCATTAGAAAAATCATATTTCACACTAGGATCAACATTATTAAAGAAAATAGCATTATAAGGTTCAACTTTTACATCTTCTTTGAAGTTTGCATCCGTAGCTGTTGCTAGTACATTATTTAAAGCAATTTCTGTACCAGATTCAACCCGAAGAATATTATAATTTGTTTCATCTTTACCAACAAATTCAAGCTCTGCTGGAATATTATCAATAATGATTTGACCATTTTGATAACCTATTAAATCTGAATCGATAATGTCATCACCAACAATACCATAGATATCTTCATAATCATAAATTCTAAAGTTTAATTTGCCTTCACTAAAATTATAATCTCCGACTTTAATGGTTTTTGAATATATATAATATTTTTCACCATTAGCATTTTCTTTTTCAACTGGGTCACCATATTGAAAAACAAATTCACCATTAATATTCACTTTAGGATTTACTGCTAATTTTTCAGAAAATTGAAAATTTATATAAATTATATCATCATCATTAGCATAGAAAGTATCGCCAACTTTATTTCCGCCATAAATGCCAGCTGCGATTGGTTCTAATGATTTTACAACTACTATTCTTCTAACTGATGAAGTATTACCAGCAGCATCAGTAGCATAATACCAAACATTATATTGGCCTTCTTTAGTCGTATCAATACTATCTAAAGTTGTTCCAACTGTAGTAAATGTTCCATCTTCTCCAGTTTCAGAATAATATACTATGTATGTAGGAATAATATTATCAGAAATATTATCAGAAATATTAACACCTAAATCTTCATATTTATCATTTTGTTTTATATATACTTTGTCTTCTCCAATTAATTCAATGTTAGGAGCAGCAGTATCGTATTTTACTCCTGGATATTGACTGTATGTTTTTATATCTGAATCTGTAGAATGTATTGTTTTTCCAACATTACCTGCAGCATCAGCATAACCAAAAATTGTATAAACTAAATCACCATTTGCTAAATTCATATCTTCATTTATTTTAATATCAGCAACATAAGTGTATTTTGCAAAATTATCATAATTTTCTGCTAATTTAAGTTCATATATAGTTTTTGATTCACCTATGGTCATTTTAGGATTTACTCCTAATATTTCAGAGAAATTAAATAATACTCTTATTTCTTCACCTAAATTAATGACAGTTACATCTTCGCCACTTCTTAAGTGATCTACATTTAATATTCCTAATTTACTATATTTAGGAGCTTTTCCATCAAATTTAACTTGACCATATTTTTCAGTGCTAGCAACATTTTCTTCAGTTACAATAGTTTCAGTACCAGCAGCATCTTTTACTCCGCTAATCGTAAATGGTATTACTTCATTATGAGTTAAACTCATATCAGTACTAATTGTTACATGAACATCACATTTATAAAGTTCGTCATTCCAACTAGCAGTATTACATGTCATTTCATATGTTTTTCCACCAATAGTTAATATTGGAGTAGTTGCAAATTCTTCTTTCAAAACATATTCAACATATAAATCTTGACCAATACCAATAACTTGATATTTATCTTCGCCATTATAATTCATTTCATTATGACTATTATTAAGTACATATAAATGATTTACCTCTATTTTAGTTTTATCTATTTCAATAGTTTCTGTAATTGTGCGACCTACCTTATCTTTAGCAGTTATAGTATAATTACCATCTTTACTTTCCGTTAAAATAAGTGTTTTATTTTCGTTATTGCCATCTGTTGTAAATTCTTTATATACTGTTTCATTACCATTTATATCAGTAACAGTAACTTCAGTTAAGAATTTATCAAATACTGTAATAGTAACATCTTTATTAGTTAAATCACTAAGTTCATTACCTTCGCTATCAGTAAATAAAATAGTAGGATCTGTTTCATCAACAGCTAACCAATAAGTTGTTTCATTACCTGCTTTATCATATGCAGTTAATTTAAATGTTGCTTCTTCACTTAATTTAATTTCTGCATTTCCATCTTCGGCAACAAAAGTAATTGATTCTTTTGTATCCTGATTTTCAACTACAACTTTATCTAGTGATAAATCAGTAATTGTAGCAACAGCATCTTCTATACTATCAAAATGAGTTGTATTAGCAACATCCATTGTTGTTTTAGTTTCTTCAGTTTCATTTCTATCAATAGTAAATGTTACAACAGTTTCATTAAATGCAGCATCAACAACAGTTAATTTATATTCGCCTTCTAGATTAAGATTATCTAAAGTCGCTCCTTCAGGAATGCTTTCACCATCTAATCTTTCAAGAACAAATGTATATTTTGTATCATCATTTATAGAAACACTTACTTCTTTAAAGAAGTTTTTATCTAAATCTGGTTCAATAGCTGGTGCTGTTTCATCATCTAATATTGCATTAACTGTTTTTAAAGAATCTATAGCAGATTCACCTAAAGATTCAATATTTTCTACTGTAATATTATTGTTTTTTCTAAATTCTATTGCAGCTTCAATATCTTTTCTATCTTCAGAAGTATTAACCATTTGTGCAAGTTCATTTAATAAACTAGCCCAATCTATTGTATCAACATTATTATCATCTGTTTCTGGTGTTTCAACTTCATCAATAACTGGAGTTGTTACATCGCCACGTCCTGGTCTATCTGTTCCTCCTTCCCCTGTTAGATTTCCTGCACCATCAATTTCCCCACTAGGGTCATCTGATGTATCAGGATTAGTGATTGGATCTTCACCTTCAGTTGGATTTCCTGAAGAATCGCCACTGCTTTCCAATCGTTGTTCATCAGTACCTGCAAACACGAATGTTCCAAGGCCAATGATCAAAAACAGTACGATAGCTAAAATTATACCTTTTCTCTTATCCATCTTATCCTCCCTTTCTAGCTAGCTCTAATATATCACAAAAATTCCTAATAATCAAGCAAAACAGAAAAAAACTAACCCCCCATTTATACTCTATGACAAGTTAGTTAAAAGTTTTCTAAAATGTAGAAATTTTATTTAATGGCCAAATTCTTAATACAATTTTTCCATTAATATTATCTTTACTAATTAATCCTATTTCTCTACTATCTAAAGAATCTTCTCGATTATCCCCCAAAACAAGATACATATCTTCCGGAATAGTATCATATCCTAAGTCACTTAAGAAAAAGTCAGGATATTCAAGGCCTTCATCTAAGTACTCTTCTTCATATATATTCCCATTTACATATAAAACATTATCTTTTATTTCTATTGTATCACCCGGAAGTCCTATTACCCTTTTAATCAAATATTTAGTATCTTCATAATCTAGGGATATTATATCTCCTCTTTTTATATCAAAAAAACGATAGTTAGCTTTGCTAAGAATTAAAACATCACCATCTATTAAAGTAGACTTCATTGAACTACCAACAACTTGAGTTATTGAAACAACATATATCATTAAAAATAAAATAACTACTATAACTGCAATCAATTTGAGCGAATCACATAATAACTCGCGAATGCTACGCCAATCCATGAATATTCTCCTATCTAACACTAAAAATTATATAATAGTTATTTCTCTAAATCAATATTAATCTTGTAAATAATTTTTCCTTTTACGATATTTAGCAATATTTACCCGTATTTCTATACCCATTGCCGTATACAAATTATCTAACAATTTAATATAATCATCTTCTGCTATATTTATCTCCCAAGTCCGACTTTTATTTTGAAAAGTAGTTTCACTTAACTCTCCAGTCTTTTTTACTATTTTAGGAATTTTTATTTCAGGTTCCTCCCCATAAAAAGTAATTGTATCACTATCAATATCCACTAAACCATGAGTTAAAGAATTACGGATATTTTTTAAAAAATTAGCAGAATCATCATTTATAGCACGTTCTAAACGATTCTTATATATTCTTAATCTGTCTTTCCATAAATCGATTTTATCAAAACTAGCTCTAGCTTCAATCAAAGCATCAATTCCCCTGCTAATTTTTTTAATATACTCTTTCCATACAACTTTCGCATGAACATAAGAAAAACTGATTTGAGAATCAAAATCCCGCAATATTTCCAAAGCCTTTTTAGCTTGATATCCCATAATTTTATTAGCACTAATCATATACCCATAAAGCATAAGCAAAAAACTCTCACTATCTTTAGCTAAATACATATCTTCCAAAGAAAGTTCCTGATCATTTTTTATTTTTTCTAATAATTTTAATAATTGTTTTGCACGATTAGAATTAAAGTTAACAGGATCTTTAGCATCATATTCATTAACTAAACAATCTCCAGCTGCATTAAAATTTAACTCCAAAAAAGCTGGATCTTCTAAAAGACTACTATCAATACGTACTTCTTCAATGTGTAAAATACCAGCAAAGTCTTCTTTTAAATCCTTTAATGCCCATTTAAAGGCATCGTCAACACTATTTTTCCGAGAATATTTGATAATCTGTTCTTTTAAAATATGAATAAAACTAAGTTTTAAATGATCAAATGAAAGTGAATCTCGATATTTTTCTAACGTTGGAATTCTTTTTATAACCGCATCTACATCTTTTGCAACACAACTAACCTTTAGAAAATGAACTAACCCACTATTTTGAAGTTTCAATATATCTTTACCATAAAGATTATCAGTATTCATCAAAGTTACAATTTGATAATCAAAAAATCCACTTTTTACTGTATTTTTATTACTTGATACATACAATGTAATTAAAGCTTTAAACCATTTGATATCAAATGTTGCCTTAAATCCATTTTGTTTATTATAGCAAATTACCATATCCTGATCCAAATAAAACGTTCCATGAGCCAAAGAATTTCGTATAAGACGTAATTGATCCTTATAATTTCCAACCACACAAGATTTATACCCTTTTCCTAATTCTACCTTAATAGCCTCACTGCCCTTACTACTAGAGTGATATTTATAAACTTTTTTCTCTGTAAAAATATGCTCTATAACTCCCGCAGGCATATCTTCAAACAATTTGTCCATATTATGACAAAATAGCATAACCATGCTCCAAAATTCTATTTCCTTTACACAATCTTTAACAACATATAAATCTTTTTCTTTTTGTGTATTAAAATAATCAAGCAAATATCTAGTACCCAAACTAGCCTTTTCTATACCATTCATTTTATCCCCTCGTTTAAGAGCTATTATATCAAACAAATTTAAAACTTACAAGCTAAAGAAAAAGAGCTTAAAGCTCTATTCTTCAATCATTTCAATACTAATTTCACCATCAAATACTTTACCTTGGTCATAATTTTGTTCTTCACCTGTACCATGTAAAGTAAATGATATCGCATAACTTTGAGTAGTATTTGGAGCAATTTCCACTCTCGTAGCTATATCACTAGTCGTAAATGGAGCAGTCGTCCAACTTTGATTAAACCCATTGTTATCACTTACAACCCGGTACCAGAAATTATCACTTTCAAAAGAATTTTCATTAACAATCCAACCTAAATCATAATATAAAACTCGATCAGTGGTATTTTGAACCGTAAATGTTAAATCTGGAATTGTGGTATTTAAACCTTCACCGACTTGATCATCTGGATAAACATTTTCAGCAAAAACATTATTTTGACTATCAAATATAACAACGATGCTAGCTGTTTCAAAGCCAAAATCTCCTTCCCCTTCTTGGCTAGTTCCACCACCATTTTCTGTAATTGTTATATTTGTACAATTCTTATCACAAACATTATCTTTATCTTCATCACAGTTTAAATCACAAACCCCATCACCATTTATATCTAAATCCATATCTTTAATGCCATCATTATCAATATCTCGGTCAAAATCAATGTTACCATCCCCATCATAATCGATATTTAAGTCTGGCCAACCATCATCATTAGTATCACAGTTAATATCACATTTACCATCACCATCAATATCTTGATTAACTGGATTAAAAATAGAACCATCTTCTCTTAAAACGTTAAATACCGCCTTACGATTATTATGATAATCAATATTACGATCAGGTTTGCCATCTTTATCTGTATCACAATTTAAATCACAAATACCATCGTCATCCAAATCAATATTTAAATCTGCTATACCATCACCATCTAAGTCCTGATTCATTTCTATTTTTCCCAAATACTGAACTCCGGTGTAAGTAGCAAATCCACCTAAAAAAAGAAAAGCTAATAAGAAAAGAATAATTAAACCCACATTATTTCTTTTGCGAAAATAAAATAGTAACTTACTAGCCCGTTTTTCAACACACAAACTTCCTGGCAAATAAATCTCGTTATCTTTTGCATCAAAACAAATATTTAAAACTTTTTCAACATGTTTTTTAGTTACTTCTATTTTGTCTTCATACATTATTTCTAACGTTTTTTTAATCTTCTCATCTTGTTTATGGGCATCTAGAAGCATAAATTCCTTTAAATCTATTACTTCCCTATTATTATTTTTGTTAATATCATCTTTCTTCTTCGCCATATCTATCCCTCACTATTTTAGTAATGTTGTTGCTTTATGCAATACTTTATCAAAATAACTTACAAAATCATCAAAACATTTATTAACATTTGCTTCTTCTTTATGTTTTCTCTTACTAGCTTCTTTAAATTCTTTATTTATAATTTTTCTAAATTCATTTTCTGTTACATTACCTGAATAAACAAAATCATTAATAAGTTTACTAATAATTGCTTCATTATATTCAGTATGTACTTCCTCACTAGTTCTTAAAGCATCACTATCGATAAAGAAACCTAGATCATATTTTTCTTTAATATTAGTATCTTTACTTTCAGTACTAGTTTTTTCAATTGAAGTCATTGGTTTTATATTATTTTTTTCTAAATATTCCCACAATTCCAATGCTTTAATAAAATTAGGTTCTTTTAAAATTACATTAGTCTTCCTAATTGGGCTTCTAACAGGACTGCTTTCTTTTAAACTTTTAATAAACGTCGATGATCTAAAAGCCGCCAAGACATCACGAATGTGTTCAATTCTTTCTTCCAAAGAATGACCATCTTTTGATGCATCAACTTCATCGTCAAAGCTACTTTCCAAAGAAAGTGCTATCTTGTATGAAGCATTTTTATCTTTTTTTTCACCTTGGTAATTTACAACATTATGAACTTTAGCATAGGACTTTTGATCTGATTCATTTAGCTTATTTTGCACAAATGTGTACAAATTATCAACCAATGATTTAATAAATCTGTTTTCATATAAATCAATTGTTTCTTCACGATAAACATTTAAAAGTTTAAGAGGTATAACGGTTCCATCTTCATGAACTTCTTGAATTAAATTTGTATTTTGAGCTAAATGCCTAATTGATTCTTCAGTTACTACTTTTGCCTTTTCAATTGGCACAATGTTTTCTTCCTGAACAATAAATCTCCGTGGATTTCTAATAATATTATCTAAGTAAGGGATACATTCTTCGACCATATCAATCCAAGATGTATCACTTACCTTTTTTTCTATGTCTGATTTAATAGTAATATCTGAACTAATAGACTCAATAAACTTTTCGACTCTTTCTTTATTTAAATTATTTATGTAATCAACTATATTCATCTGCCACCTATATTGTCTTCTTTAATCTAAGTAAATAAGCCTTACATTCTGGAGTTTTACCAGTACCAAATAATTTTTCTAAATAGTTAATTAATCCATCAATTTCGTCTTTAATATACGCTAAATTTAATTGTTCAAATTTTCTTAAAATCTTATGAGCAATTAGATAATCGATACCTGCTACCTCATCGCCACCACAAGCAACAAATGCAGGAACGAATTCTCTTAATTGTTTAACAATACGATTACCAAATGCAAGTCTAAAGTGATCAATTACATAACGGTCAAGTTGAGCAACTTTTTCAAGAGTTTCATCAGTAACTGGGTGTTCTGCCTCAGCACTTTCAAATAATCCTTCAAAATATTTGTAACTAATTTGAACAGCTTCAGTCTCAGGAGCCGCAAATTCTTCACATTTATCATCGATAGCAATTGGCATTGCTCTATCGTAAACCTTATCGGTAATCATAAATGTTGAGTCATCGTTATTGATTGTACCAACGTACCACATGTTTTCAGGTATCTTTAATTTTCCTTCATCAAGTTTTTCAGGGTCATTTGGCCATACATTAGGAACAAGTTCAACTACCCAGTCTTTCTTATTTGGCAGTTCCAAAATAGATAACATTTCTGCAAAATAGTATTCAACCCGCGAAATATTCATTTCATCAAGAAGTGTAATATAAACTTCATCAGTATATTGAGCTTCATACATTTTTTCTAATATTTCCGTTTCATTAAATTTCTTCGTAAATTCATTGAAATATCCAAATATTTCTGTTGAATCTCTCCATGATGGTTGAACACTTGCTACAGTTGTTTCATTTTTAGTAAATTCTCCGAAAGCATAAGCAAGAGAAGTTTTACCAGTACCAGAAATACCTTCCAAAATTATAAGTTTATTTGAAGCAAATGAAGCAATAAATAATCTAATTAAATTGATATCATAATATAAACCTAATTTAGATGCTGAGAAGTTTCTAAAAGTGTCACATAGTTCTTCCAATGTAAAACTATTATGAATTTCTTCCGGAGTATATTCAGCAAATTTAGCATCAACTGTGCTAAGTTTAAAGAATCTACTTTCTCCTTCTTTTAATTCCCCTTTAACATTGCCTTCTTCATCATATTCAATTTCCCCATTTTCATTGGTAAGTTCCGAAATCTTCGCATTTTGTCTTTTTAATTTCAATACTTCATTATTTAGCACTTCAATTTCTTCAATTAACTGATCTTCTTTCTTTACATTTCTCCGATATCTCACATAAGTTCTAATAGCTTTATAAACCAAAAATATAATAACTGCAAATAAAGCCAATAAAAGGATAATTGATAATATCATAATAACCATACCAACACCAGTTAAGTCACTTTTGTAGTCATTAATAACAGTTATATAATTAACAAAGTTAAACATCTGACCTATCCCTTGACCTATCCCCTTAAAAATGTTTAATAGCCCTTCAAAAAAAGGTTCCATAAATTTTGTAAAGAATTCTCCATATACACTCATAATTAATCCTCCTTATTCCTACTTATAAACTTTATACCGTTTTTATCCCATGTATATTCATTTTCCAAATTATTATCTAAAAATTCCGGTAATACAATTACTTCCATATCATAAGTAAATTTATTTTCATTAACATTTCCTGATTCTAAATACTCATATATTATATTTATTCCCATTTTATTTATTTTTCCTATTTCTTCATTATAGTCTGTTTCTTTTTCAAGAGGCACCAAAATACTAACATATTTATTTAAATATTTTTGAGTAAAAGGATTTAACAAACTAATCTTTTTACTCAAAACATCATCTAACAAAATTAAATAATTTTTAACTTCCCCATTACTAATCAGTTCCCTAAGTATATTAATTACTAAAAGTTCTAAAGAAATATTCAAAAGTTTAACACCATAATTTTCCTTTACTTTATCAACTAAAGAAGCATCGAAATCTTTAAGTTCCGGAATATTATATTTAAATTCTATTCCATAATATACAGGTTCACTAGTATAAATATAATAACGATTATAACAATTAATATTTTCAAAATATTGAAAGAATTTACCATCCTCTTTAGCATTTTTCTTTAAAGCATTAAAAAGTTCATTAATTCGTACTCGATCATTATTATAAACCTTTAATATTTTGGTTTTTTTTAAATAACTAAGTAAATATTTAAACTTATTTTTCGCATCTACATAATTACCATCAACAACATTTGTGGCAATATCTAAATAACAAGATGTACAAATAATTACTGATAATAAAAAAGTTTCATTTTTTAAATCTCTTAACATGCTTTGTTTATTATTAGTCTTTATATATTCAATTATTGCTTGTAATACAAAATTAATATTATCATTAGCATATTCTATTGGATTATCCCGATGTACATTATTATCAAAATAATATTTGTCAGCATAAATAGCAATTATTTCTTTACAATTGACACTAAATTCTGATTTATTACTCCACATTTTATTATCTTCCAATGTTATCAAAGATTCCAATATTTTAGCATATTCTAATATGTCTTTTTTCTTTTTTTCCACATATTTATCGATAACACTCAAACTCATCCATGTCACCTAACCTATTCTTAATAAATTATACCAAACAAAAAAGTTATTTGCAATATAACTTTCACAAATAACGTAAACTAGTATGAATAATATTGCATATCCCAAATAATTAAGGTAAAATAATAATAGAAAGAAGGTATACAAGTGGAAGAAAACGAAAATATGAATAATGATTTCAAAGAAATTTTTGAAATTGTTAATGTACATTCAACTATGGCATTAGCAAATAGTTTACAAGAAAGCATAATTCAAAAACGTAATCAAAGACGCATTAAATATAATGCAAGACAAGAAAAAGCAAAGAAAATGCGTAAACAAGCAATTTTAGCAATTGTTGCTTCTGCTACAATTTTAAGTGTTGGTGTTTCCCACACTATTGATGCCGTTCAAAACCGTGCTGCTGAACACAGCTTTAATAAAACTATTGCCCAAGCTGTTACTGATAATACCTATGATACCAATGTAGTACTACCAAATGGAGCTGGATATGCTTGGGATTATAATACTAATGATATTGCCAAAGATGTATTAGATAATAATAAAGAAATTGATATTGACACTCGTATTTATGGTTGCTACACTAATTTGAGAGAATATAGGCAAGATCATTTTATGGATGTTATAATGCGCAAAATGCATGAATTAGTTACTACTAGTCCTGATAAATACACCGAAGATGAAATAAAGTCTTGTAGTTTTGATACTTTTCCAGATTATATTGCATCATTCGGTATGACAAAAGAAGAATATTTAAATTATTTTCAAGAAGTACAAAATGCTTATGCCCATAATGACACAGATAAAATAAATGAACTTCTACAAGGATTAAAAGGAGGAAGCCGCTAGTGGATGAATTTGTAAAAATAATTGATTTAGAAGACGGTAGTTACATTGTAGCAGATGAAATAACTATTGATAATACTAAATATGTTTACTTAAATAACGAAAAAGATTTAATGGACTTTTGCATCCGCAAAGTAACAATTGATGATAACCAAGAATACTTAATTGGCCTAGACAATAAATCAGAATTTGATAAAGCTTTACAAGTATTTGTAAATAAACATAAACAAGAACTTGAAATTTATTAAAAAATTAGTGCCTTATTCCAACACTAATTTTTTTATTAACTTTAATCTTTTGCATCTATTATTTCTTTTACTCTTTCAACACTTACTTCTTTTCCGTATTATGTATCATTTTTTGTTCTTCATCATGGGTATATGGATAA
>ENA-ORSI01000649-ORSI01000649.1-human-gut-metagenome-genome-assembly--contig:-NODE-649-length-35984-cov-15.093657_pt1 | contig 35984 bp, 30 predicted proteins | sample MGYA00242187_ERZ509154 | MGnify/ENA primary metagenome ERZ509154 (study PRJEB26280, sample SAMEA2338627) | human gut metagenome | biome: human gut; feature: human-associated habitat; material: faeces...
ATCAAACTCTTTAGCCTTTTTTTATTACATTATTTGAGTACTTGCGAAACTTGAGTTGTGTAATCCTATAATGGGTGGTAAGAATTTTTCAACTAAAGCTAAAATTAAAAATAGTAATAATATACCAAATTCGATTATTTTATTATGCGAAACAATATTATGCAGGGAATATGTGAGAATAATGCACCAGAATAACATTGGTAGATACCACAAATGCCAATATCCGCCTGTATAAAATGGAGCCAAACTTATATTATTTGTAGTAATCATAAAGATTACCGTAAAGAAATAGTATGGCATTAATAGTCTTTTGGCTTTTTGCCAGGTTATGTCGATAAATGAACTATATCTTTGTTTAAACAATTGACCACATAATAAATAGCCAGAGATAACGGTAAATAATGGCATTGCAATATTAATCAGATAAGATTGATTAAATAGTTCATATTGATTCTTGTATATTATTGCAATATCTTTCGGCAAATGATTAGCATAAGTCATGCCATAAGCATGAAAGAATACAACGATTACTATGGAGATTAATCGCATTATGACAATTTCGTAATTATACTCTTTTTTCATTTCTCAGTCGTCATTTTTATATATTGAGAAACAACTCTTGCAGGTGCAAACATCTGATACATATCGTACGAGGAGAGGGTATCAAGGCGTTTGTTTTTCCAAAGTTGAATTACTTGTTCAATGGCATCTTGAATAGTCTGTATATTAGAATTATCTGCCAGTATTCCACTGTGATAGATTGATATCATATCGTTGGCAAATCCATTTGTAGGAGAAATAGCAAGAATAGGTAACCCCGTTTGAGCATAATCAGTGAACTTACTGGCAAAAAATATTCCTTTACTCATTTGTGCTTCTAAAAGAACTAATATATCATATTCTTGTATTTTTTCGAGTGCAGATAAATATGGATAACTACCTATGGACTTGACATATTTTTCCAAATGATATTGTTTTATTAACAGTTGGGTATAGTCATTAATATGTCCCATAATATGAAACTCAAATTGCGTAAAACCTTGATCTGAGATGTTTTTTAATGCAGCAAACATTAATTCCGGATTTCGTTCTTTGGATAAATTGCCAGAGTGACACATTAATAACTTGTTATCACTTCTGTTTTTCTTTACTTTTTTGAATGTAGATTCTACTAATCCTATATGTGGAATTATTTCTACCTGTTTTTTATTCAAAAAAGGGAAATAAGAATTGAAATGGTCTTTAAGGCTTTTAGATGGAAAAGTTATATAATCTGCATTCTGTAACATTTTAGATGCATATTTTTCCTTTCTTCTTTGTAGTGAAAGCGAATATTGGTGTGTATATGGCTCTGGCCATATTGCATCAGCAGGATCATTCCAATTTGCAATCCACTTAATTCCTGTTTTCTTTTTAAGTTTATAGCCGACAAGATGAGGTAAATCGCTTGGCGAACGTGTCAATACTGCATCATATTTATGTTGTTGCATTAGTTGTAAAGCTTGTTTGTATGCTCTTCTTATCCAGCGGATTCCAGGAGAAAAGTTGTAATCCATCATAACGCCTGAATATATTACATCACAGAGTCGTTGAATTTTATTTCCTACAGCATATTGTATAAGGTGGGTATTGGATTTCAATTCAGACCATGGCTCATGCCATTGATCATCATAAACAGGTCCTTCATCTGTTTTAGAAATAACATCTACGGTTATACCGGCTTCCTTCAAGGCATAAACTAATTTGGCATTACAAAGGTTTTCTGAAAACAAATAAGGAAGATAACCTGCTGCAATCATTAAAAGTCTCATTGGGCGGTATGTTTAGATAAGATGTTTTACAATTCTTTCGCAAGCTTTCCCGTCTCCATAAGGGTTAACGGCTTTACTCATTTTTTCATATTGTTCTTTATTGTCAAGGAGTAGTGAAACTTCATAGACTATCTTATTATAGTCAGTTCCTACTAACTTTACTGTTCCTGCAGATAACGCTTCAGGGCGCTCTGTAGTATCACGCATTACCAATACGGGTTTTCCTAATCCCGGAGCTTCTTCTTGAATGCCACCACTATCTGTTAAGACAATGGTTGATTTCTCCATCAGATAAACAAATTCCAGGTATTGCAATGGCTCTATGAAAAACATGTTTCCAAAATTGGTCAGATTTTCTCCAAAAACTTCATGGATTGGCTTGCGAACATTCGGATTCAAATGCATCGGATAAACAAAATCGACATCAGGATATTTTTGCGTTAGATCTTTAATTGCTGTACATATGGAAATAAAACCTTCTCCGAAATTCTCTCGTCGATGACCGGTTATTAGTACCATTTTTTTTCCTATAGAAAGACGGGTGGTGTCATAACCGGATTTTTTTAATAGGTTTGCTAACTCAATATCTAATTGTTTATTGTTTTTTATTTGGTCAACTACCATGTATAGAGCATCAATGACAGTATTCCCTGTAACAGTTATCATGTCTTCTTTTACTCCTTCTGTTAATAGATTTTGTTTGCTAAGTGGAGTAGGTGAAAAATGATAAGTTGCTATGCGGCCTGTAATCTGCCGATTCATTTCTTCGGGCCAAGGACTGTATATATTATGGGTACGTAATCCTGCTTCTACATGTCCTACAGGTATTTGCTGATAAAAAGCTGCCAATGCTGCCGCAGTAGAAGTTGTTGTATCACCATGAACCAAAACTATATTCGGTTGTGCTTCTTTTAGAACATCACGCATCCCTACTAATACACGAGCCGTTACATCATAGAGGTCTTGACCTTGTTTCATGATGTTTAAATCATAATTTGGTTGTATTTCAAAAATCTGAAGAACTTGATCTAACATTTCCCTGTGTTGCCCTGTAACACATACTATTGTTTTAAATTCTATTGGGTGCTTTTGAAATTCCTTGACTAATGGGCACATTTTGATTGCTTCCGGGCGAGTGCCGAAAACTAACATCACTTTTTTCATCCTAAATATTTTTTTTTAGTAAACTTATGGCATAGACAAAATCTTGTTCTATTTTTGAAGCATAATCTTGGGAAAGATTATTGCAATGCAATCCTACCTGAGATAATCTATTTTCTAACTCTAAAAATTTATCTATGAGTATTTGGGTTGAAAGCTTTTTGTCATCTATTGCATATTTCTCTAAATCATATAATTTCATAAATTCAATAGTTTTAGGATGGTATGCAATTCCGATTAGGGGAGTTCCTGTTGTCAATGCGAAAATTGTTGAATGGGTTTTATGTCCAACAAACAGTCGGCATTTAGCTACTTGATTTAAATGTTCTAAAGTCGTTAAATCTTCATCAATCAATTCTACTTCTTCCTTTTGGGTAATTTTATTTATAATTTTATGTATGACTGGACGGTCATCTGGAGCAGACCCTTTGAGTTCCATTGGAAAAAAAACTACTTTATAACCGTATTTTATAATAAAATTTGAAAATTCTGAGAATGTCTCAATATACTGCTGCATATCAGCAGAATTTCGATATTGAGTACAATAGATGGCGATTCCTATTTTCTTTGGACGGTTTTCTATTGGTGTGTAAGTGGTGAATAGCTTATTAAGAGAAATTACACTCTCATAAGTTTGATGTATTTCAGGATCTTTAAGTTGTAATTTTTCTAGCTCTTTTACTGATGAATTTTCTCTTGGACTCAGAAGAAGGCATTTGTTTAATATATTTTTAGTGAATACTTGGTTCCTATTATTATGGAATTCAAAAGGACCAAATGATTGTGAAAAGCAAATTAAGTTATTTATATTAACAGCAACTGCTGCGTCAAAATTGATGCTTGAAACAAGATCTCTGGATAGTATTGTTGTGAAATGGTGCCCTCCAACACTTATAATACCATCTGCCCATTTTGCTGCATTATAAAATGATGGATTTGCTAAAAAACGGTATAATTTAAATCCTTTCAATGCACTTTCGCGCAGAATAGTAAAAGTATATTTCTTGAATTTATTAAGAAATCTCCAGTATATTGATGGCTGAGTGATGTTACTATAATTCCATGCAGAAGGTATAAATTTTATATGATGATCTTCATAATAAGAATAACCTTCCCATAACTCAGGCGAAGAGGTTGATACAATAATCTGACAATCGGGATATCTACGAATAAGCATTACGCACATTGCATATAAAACAGCACGGTCTCCCTTATTCCCTGCATACTGATTGATTAACAATATATTCATTAGTTTACGTTTTTTCTATTAGGAGTTGAAAATGTAGTTTGGGCATATCCCAAAACGGAACAGAAAATTATCTGATAATCGGAAGGAATATTTAAAATATTTCGTAATCTTTTCTCTTCGTCTTCATCTTTTTGTGCCCATGATAGGATTGTACCTGATAATCCCAATGTTGTGGCTGCCAGAAAAACATTTTGGGCACCTAAACTTGTATCTATGAAGGGTAAATTTGCTTCTGATGGCCATACATAGCCACGGCAATTTGCTGTAAAAACCCAAAATGATGGTATAAAATCTCCAAATCCTGTACCACCTTTGCATTGTTTTAAACATTCTTGGGCTATTTGAGGATTATTGGTGACAAATAACTTAATAGGTTGTTTATTACAACTACTTGCAGCCCAATTTACCACTGTTTTCAATTTTATGATTGTCTCCTCAGTGACAATTTTCTTTTCAAAATCTCTATTTGAACGTCGTTGTTTAATTAGAGAAAAGAGAGTATTATAATCTACTATAGGGATTAAAGGTTCTCCATGTAATGGTGTAAAAGCCTCGGGATTTTTTTGTAATTGCTCATATAAGCAAAGTTTATCTTTTGCCCACAAATAGGTTGGGTCTTTTTTTATAGAGTTTTGAGATAGTTTGTCTATTGTTTGTTTGAGTAAATAATATATGTTTTTGCTATGTCCTGGTTCGGCATCTTTTCGATGTAGTCCTTTATCAATTATGTGGCCATATTTTCGCATTAGTAAAATATCTTTTTGATCGTCATTTTGCATAGAAATATCCATGTATTTTTCAGTGTCTTGTATGAACGTTTTGTAGTAACGAGGTACGAGAATGAAACCATTGGCTATTAATTTATAAATTTTATATGGTAATATTTTACGTAATAATTTTCCTATTATTTTTTTCATATCTTATTTTTTTATTTTCAATATTCTATAAGTAAAGTCTCGCATTCCTTTATTTAAACTATACATTAATGTAAAACATATGATGAAATATAAAGTAATAATAATTATCGCATATAAAATCCATGATGCGTAGGAACGAGTTGGTGAAATGGTAATGTTGTTGATTATACAAAATTGTAGTATATTCCATGAAATGATAATTGCTCCAATGTATTTAGCTATATTAATCCAGTATGGCCAAACTTTAATTCTAAAGCCTCTTGAAAAGAGAAAATAGGGTTTCCAAATTCCAACTATTAAAAGTTGACTGATTATTCCTCCTAGTAAAACTCCTTTTAGTCCCCATAAACTACCACCTATTATTGCAACTGATAAATTGATGATAATTTCTGCTATAGGTGCCCAAACGTCACTGAAAAGTCCAAATCCAAATAAGAATTGCATGACACCTCCACGGGTATAGCTGATAAATATATTTATTACAATAATTATTAATATTATGTTGGGAAGTAAGTATTGCTCACCTAGCCATAATACAATGAATGGATCTATCAAATTATAAATTGCAAAAGAGATGGTTCCTCCAATTAAATACCTGATGCTGATCAATTCCCAAAATACATTTTGAATTTTATTACGATTACCTTCTGCTATCAGATTTCCTATACTTGCTCCGGAACTTTCTAAAAAAGTATTGATTAATTGAGATATTTTATCTGTTATGATTGTGTAATTTCCATAAAATGCAACTATTTTTAAATTGACAAAAGCATAAATTAAGAATGGGGTGGTTTGGTATTGTACGGTGTAACTGATTTTTTGTATAAACAACTGCTTCGTATACTTCATCACCTCCGGATATTTCTTAAACAACAGTTTCCCCTGCTTCACCTCACTCCTCAGCCACGGATAAACCTGATTAATCTTCCAGTTAAGAATGAACGAATAGATAACACCGAACACCAGTTCAATAACTACCCACAGGTAATAGCTACCGGTGTAGTAGGCACTCGCCATCTGGATTAGTGTCTTGACAATGGTAGCCGTCTGGAAGTAGGCGGTAACCACGTAGTTCTTCTGGTCGGCACCCAGCAGGGTTTGCTTGTAGTTGGCAAAGTAGCCGATGAGCGACGATGCCAGGAAGGCTAAGTAGGCAAAGAAGATGATCCCTAACTCGAACTGGGTGTCGGGGAAGATGAGTGGCAGGAAACAGGCCAAGATACAGCCTGCGCCCAGTATGATGCGCCCGATCCAACGATACAGGTATCCGAAGACGGAGATGATTTCGTTGATCTTTGCTTCATCGTGGTCGAACAGGGGTTTGTAGAGTACGTATCCGATGGCACTGCCGATACCCAGCTCTGCCAGATTGAGGAACCCCAATAGGTTTTGCAGGGTTCCCGTCAGACCCACAAAGTCGGCTCCCAGACAGTCCAGGAAGATTTTGCGGGAGAAGAAACTCAGGGCCAGTGTCAGGAAATAGAAAATCAGGTTGACACGGGCGTTGAGCAATGATTTTTTTACACGTGATTCTTGAGCCACTTGGTAAATTAATAATTAATAGTTAATAATTAAAAGAATGGAGAATGAAGGATTAAGGAGTTAAGAAGTTAAGCCAATACATTGACTACGCTCAACCTTAAACGCTCAACGCTCAACCTTCATTCAACACAGATTACGCAGATTATCGCAGATTAAATAATAATCGTGTATTCTATTTCATAAATGCTAAACTCTCAACTTTAAACCTTCAACCTAAAATACTCACCCTTCATTAGACATGATTTATTTTACTTCCCATATCGTAACATCCTTGTGTCGGCAGAGCATTCTCAGTTTATCCCTGTCGGGAAAAACAGGTGAGGCGATGCCTAATGTCGGGGGAAGTACAGTGGCAGGTTGTTTTACGTTGACTTGCTTCAGCAATGACTGGACTGCAAGGCGGGAGGCCATTTGGCTTTTGAGGCTGTAGCGGTCTTGCCAACCGATGACGTTTCGGGAACTTCCTTTTTTCGCCTGAAGGCGTTTGACTGCCATTGCCAGCATGCTCTTCGGCCTTGACGGTATGCCAGTCTGTATATGGGTACGTGCCAGAGCAAGAACCCGGGCTTTGCTCTGTGCGTTGATGCGGAGTGTGAAGCAACGGGCAGAAGGGTTGGGATGGGGATTTTCCTGCGCCACTGTTCCGCTGCTAGAATTTTGTACTTGAATGACTTGGACCTGTCCTTGCCTGATCAGTTCCAAAAGCTGTCGGAAGAAGTCCTGATTGTCGGGATTGGGGGTTATCTGCAAAATGATGCCTTCACTGATCTTCGGTAATGCGACCTGAACGGGCTGTAACTCATGACTGGCAACTTGAACAGCGGCTTTCTGCCCTGCCAAATACAATTTACGTTCGGCCCGAACGGCCTTATCGTTGAGCATAGGCCTGACATAGTGGGTTATGGCATGGGGGGTTCCTGGTTTTTCGAGGGGGGCAAATGGGATGAGAGTTTCGACAAATTTCTCGTTTTTGGCCTTTATCTCATCTATGTCACCTGACACATACATGGAACGAATGGCTTTCCAAGCGACGTCACGATTGTTTTTGCAGGTTTTGAGCAAAGCGATATATCTCTTTGCTATATCCATGGTATCGAAATGGTAAGCCAGCTCGTAAACGGTTTCGTCTTCGCCGGGAAATTCGATACGAAGTTGAGCGATATATTGCTCTTTGTCCATGATTTTTCGATTCACAGCATCCATTATTTTGATATTTTTTGAGCTATTTTGATACCTTTTGAGGGGGGGATCATAAGTTAGATTTATCGATATATATTTGCACCGTCATCCGGATGACAAGTCAACTTAATGTCGTACTATATAATATAATAAGGTATGAACGAACTAACTTTCAGAATCCGCCCTTACTCCAAACGAGAGTTGGCAAAACTGTACTTCCCCGACACGGTGAACGAAGAAACGGCTGTGGCAAACCTGCGCAACCTGATGCGGCGCAACAAGGAACTGCTGGACGAACTGCGGCAGGCTCATTACAGGACCTGCGACAGGGTATTCACACCCAAGCAGGTGGGCATCATCGTGAGCTATCTGGGAGAACCGTGACAGGGGTAGGAAACCGTTAACTAACCACTCCTTGAGCCGTAAGCTTGCGGGTAGGGTAAGCCGTTAGTTAACGGGACGACAAGCCGATAGTTAACGGCTTGGGAAGCCCGAAACAGACGGCTTGGAAAGCCCCAGGAAAAGCCAGCCGGAAGGCCCTGACGAATCAATCGGAATGTGAACGAAAGATGCGGAAAGGCTGCTTGGAGGGTTTTCTACTTTTGCAGTGTCAAAGGCCTTGACAGCGTAACTAAAATGTTTAACAACCTAAAACTTTATCAACATGGGACAAGCTTATTATGTTCGTAAAATTGATTTGAAAATCGGTCCCCGCAAGGGAGAAACAGTTTACACCGTGCAACCGTATTACTACGGAACCATTACTACCAAACAGGTAGCTAACCAGATTGCCCAGGAATCGGCACTGACTCCGGCCGATGTACTGGGAGTGCTTGAACGCCTTGCCTACTTCTGCCAAACCCACATGTCCTTGGGCTATAAGGTAAAACTTGACGGACTGGGAGTGCTGTATAACGACCTTATCACGACCGGATCGGTGACAACCGAAGAGGAAGCGACCGCCAAGTTAGTGAAGAGTGTACGTCCGGCATTCAACCCTGAGTACACCATCGTGAACGGTAATTTCCGCTATGCGTTGTTGCCCGAGAAGAACAGCCTCACCCGTGTCTCCTTCAATGGCACACAGACCGGAGCACCCGAGGAAGATCTGAATCCCGGTGGTGGAACCGGTGGCGGTACTGAACCTGGTGGCGAAGATCCGTTAGGTTAAGAACTGAAGTCTCTCCCCCGGCCCCTCTTCCAAGGAGGGGGGGAGAAGGGGGAAGGTACAACAGTGAAAATGAAGAGCTGTCTACCTACCACCCCGCCCGTTGGGCACCCCTCCTTCCTGAAGGAGGGGAGTGAGATAGTGTATCTTAATAGGGTTTTAAAATGAAAAATTAAAAAAGATTCACTACAGGGGACAGTTCTTTAATTCATGAAGAGTGAAGAAGTTAAGGAGTTAAAGAAGTTAAGCCAATACATTGACTACCCTCAACTCTAAACTCTTAACCCTCATTTACCATTAATCATTCACCATTAATCATTATTATCAATATGGAAGAAACTAAAAAATTTGATTGGATGAAAATACTGCAGGCCATTGTACAGGCCATTGTGGCTGCCTTGACAGCACTGGGTGTATCTTCATGTATGTCTTATCTTTAAAATTGTTGTTGTAAAATGATACAAGAAACTTTTCCTTTGACTGTAGGCGGGGATGACATTGCTAATGAACGTACCCTGCTGACAAAGGTGGAAAGTGGCACGTTGATGAATGGGGCGGACTCGGTCCGCTTCATTGTCATTCATTGCTCTGCCACCCGTTGTGACCGTGACTATACGGTGGAACAGCTGATGCGCGACCATAAGGCGCGTGGCTTCCGTACCATTGGTTATCATTTCTATATCCGTCGCGACGGGACAGTGACCCGTCACCGGGGTTTGCTGGAGGTGGGGGCGCATTGCCGACCCTACAACCGTTGCAGCATCGGTATCTGTTACGAGGGCGGACTGAACGAGCAGGGACGTCCTGCCGATACCCGCACCGCGGAGCAGAAAATGCAGCTGATGGAGCTGCTGCTGAAACTCCGTAAACTCTTTCCGCAGGCAAAGATCGTGGGGCACCGTGAGCTTCCCGGGGTGAGGAAGGAGTGCCCGTGTTTTGATTGCGGGGAATACGAGGGAATACAGAACAGGGAAATGAAGAATGAAGAGTGAAGACTATTCCTCAGCGTAAATATTAAAAGAGGTTTTGAGCGAAGCTAATGAAGAATTAGAAGTTAGAGAAGTTAAAGAAGTTAAAGAAGTTAGAGCCAATACATAGACTACTCTAAACACTCAACGCTCAACTTTTATTCAACGCAGATTACGCAGATTAACGCAGATTGAAAATTTAAAATATCCGTGTGCTCCGTGTCATCCGCGTCTAAAAAATTTTTAAACCCTCAACCCTCAACTCTAAACCCTCAACGCTCAACCTTTATTCAACGCAGATTACGCAGATTAACGCAGATTGAAAATTTAAAATATCCGTGTGCTCCGTGTCATCCGCGTCTAAAAAAATTTTAAACCCTCAACCCTCAACTCTCAACCCTCAACCCTCAACCCTCAACTCTCAACCCTCAACCCTCAACTCTCAACCCTCAACCCTCAACCCTCAACCCTAAACCCTTCTTCTTCACTTTCTCCTTAATCACCGCTTCGAATGCGTGGAGGCGGTGGAGGTCGGTGCCCCAGAAGTCGATGAGCTGTTGTTTCTGGAGCCACTCTACTTTCTTCCGGGCGGCGGGGCCATAGGCACCTGCCAAGGAGGAAAGATTCGACTGGAACTTGATGCCCCGTTCCTTCAGTCGGCGGTAGTCGTCGCGGTCCATGTAGCCGTAGCGCTCGGGATGGGCCAGGACTGGGTAGTAGCCGCGTGACTTGATGCGCTCCAACGCTCCGTTCAGATCCATCGGTGGGTTGAAGTAACTGGTTTCGACCAGCAGATGGTTCTGCATCAGGGGCAGGACATCGCCGGCAGCCAGCCGTTCTTCGAACAGGTTGTCGAGCATGTGCTCGGCAGCCAGGTGCAACCGGACGGGACCGGTATAGGCTTCCTGCAACCGGGCAAAGCACTCGCGCAGGAAAGACGGGCTGTTGGGGATGTCCTCCATGATGTGTGGGGTGAGCCACACGGCAGCGATGCCCAGTTCTTCGTAGCGACGAAGGACGGACAGTGACTCGTCGAGGCTTGGCACACCGTCGTCCACTCCCGGCAGGATGTGACTGTGAAAGTCGGTGAAGCCGCGCAGGAGGGTGCTGAGGGGGGATTTGGGGAGGAGGAACATTTACTAATTAATAATTAATAATTAATAATTAAGAATGAAGAATTAAGAATTAAGAATTAAGAATGAAGAATTAAGAATTAAGAATTAAGAATGAAGAATGGAGAATTAAGACTATTCCTCAGCGTAAATATTAAAAGAGGTTTTGAGCGAAGCTAATGAAGGAGTTAAGCCAATACATTGACTACTCTCAACGCTCAACGCTCAACTTTCAACGCTAAACGCTAAACCTTAAACCCTAAACTCTCAACTTTTATTCAACGCAGATTACGCAGATTAACGCAGATTGAAAATTTTAAATATCTGTGTGATCCGTGTCATCCGCGTCTATAAATCTTTAAACCTTCAACCCTAAACCTTCCCCGTCCCCTCTCTTTCGGAGAGGGGACGGGGGTGAGGCCCCTATTTCGATCCATAATAACTTCCTGAACCGTAGCCGTAGTGATAGCCGTAGCGGTAGCCATAACGGTAACCGTAGTGGCCGCCACTGCCGACGGTGCCGTTCAGGATGAGAGCCATATTCTTATACTTCTTTTCGTCGTAGATGCGTTGCAGCTCAGGAAGCATGCTGCGTTCCAACAGACCGGTGCGTACGACAAAGAGGGTACGGTCGGCCAGCTGCTCGATGATTTGCGTATCGGCTACCATCTCGATGGGAGGACAGTCGATAAATATATAGTCGTACTGGCTGCGGACAGTATCGATGAGCTGCTTGAGGCGGTCGCTGAACAGCAATTCGGTGGGGTTGGGCGGGATGGTGCCTACCGGGAGGAATTGCAGGTTGGCGTGGCGGGCATCGGTGACGATGATATCCTTCAGGTTGTTGACATGGCCGCTCAGGTAGTTGCTCAGACCGGTTTGCGAAGAGCCGACGTAGGCCGAGGTAGAACCGTGGCGCATGTCACCGTCGATAACCAGCACTTTTTTCTGCTTGATGGCCAGGCTGACCGCAATGTTCATGGCCAGGAAAGACTTGCCGCTGCCGGGATTGAATGATGTGACAACGATGACGTTGGAATGCTGTTCCTTGTCGGTCATGAATTCGAGGTTGGTGCGCAGTACGCGGAATGCCTCGTTGATGATGTCGCGGCTGCCTTCGTGTACGACGATGGGGCTGTTTTCTGTTGATTTCTTGTCCGACATGCCTTTTTTCTTTGTCGCTGCCTGCGGAATTTCGCCGACAAACGGCAAAGTCAGAGCTTCCAGGTCCTTGCGGCCACGAATGCGGGTGTTCATGGACTCGCGCAGGAAGATGACGGCGACGGGGATAATCAGGCCGATGACAAAGGCTATCAGCAGGATATTCTTCTTAGCCGGTGCCGTGGGAACCATGCTGCCCGAGGGTGGCATGATGACACGGGTGTTGTAGGCGGTAAATGCCTGGGAAAGCTCGTTCTCCTCACGTTTCTGGAGCAGGAAGAGGTAGAGGGATTCTTTCACCTTCTGCTGACGCTCGACGGACAGCAGGTATTTGCCCTGTGAGGGGTTGGCGGCGATGCGGGCCGTAGTCTGGCGGGCACTCTGCTGCAAGGCACGCAGCTGGGTGTTGAGCGTGGTGACGTAGTTGTCGAGGGTGCGGATGATGGCATCGCGCAGGGCATGGAGCGAATGGTCCATGTCGACTACCAGCGGGTTGGTCTCACTACTGTTGGCTACCAGGTCGTTGCGGCGCAGCTGCAGGGTGTTGTACTCGGCAATCTGCTTCTCGATGCCGGAGTTCTCGATGCCGGAGTTGGCGGGAAGCAGCTGGTTGCGGCTGGAAGCACCGGTGAGGTAGCTGCGGACGTAGCGGGTCATGGACAGCTGGGTATTCAGGGTCTGGATCTTGGCATTGGTCTCACTGCTCTCGGCCATGTACATGCTGGCGGCAGCCTGTACGTCGGGTAGCAGGTTCTCGCTTTTGTAGGAGGAGATGTCCTCGTCGACATTACCCAGTTCGCGCTCGATGACGCCCAGACGTTCGTTGATGAACATGGAGGTGCTGACGGCAATCTGGTTCTTGTCTTTCACCCAGTTTTCGTTGTAGACGGAGATCAGCGTGTTGAGCACGTCTTCGGCACGCTGGGTACAGACATCCTGCAGGGTGAGGTTGACTACGGTAGACTTTTCGTCGTTGAGGGCGACGGACAGCCGGGAAGAATAATCGGCGGTGGCATCCTGCATGCTGATGCGCGATACAAAGACCGTCTGCTGAGCGGCAGTGGAACCGGGGCGTGCATTGACAAGGAGGCGGCCCACGGGGGTCTGGACGGTGTCGTTCAGGGCAGTGACGGCATCGCCGTCGGCTTCTTCACCGTTGCGTGTGAAGTCGGTGAGCTTCACCTGTCCGTCTTTGTCGGGACGAAGGGTGAAGGAAGCGCTTTCGGCATCGCCCAGGTCGAAGAAGCTGACTTCGTAGGGATTGTCGCTGCCATAAATGACGGGATCGTAGAAACGGCCGTCGGTGGTATAGTTGACATCGAGATGCAGGCGACGGACTACTTCGTACATGACGGCAGGCGACTGCATGGAGAGCATTTCGTTGTTGATGTTGGTGCTGGTGCGGAAAATGTCGATATCGCCCAGCACGCCGGCGGCTTCGTTGCCTGAACCGCTCTTGCCGTCTTCCTTGATGAGCAGGGAGGCGGAACGGGTGTAGACGGGCGGGGTTTTCAACAGGTAGATGGTGGCAGCTCCCAGCAGAATAGCCAGGGAGATGACAAACCAGTACCACTTGGCTAAACACAGGATGAACAGATCCTGAATGCGCAGGAAATCATCGTTTCCCGCAGGCTTGTTTTGAGTTGGTTGTATGACCACGGTTGGAAGTTATAAATTAAGAATTAAAAATTAATAGTTAAAAATTAAAAGTTGAGGGTTTAGCGTTGAGGGTTGAAGGTTTAGAGTTTAGGGTTGAGAGTTTAGGGGTTAGCGTTTAAAAAATTTTTAGACGCGGATGACACGGAGCACACGGATATTTAAAATTTTCAATCTGCGTTAATCTGCGTAATCTGCGTTGAATAAAAGTTGAGAGTTTAGGGTTTAAGGTTTAGCGTTGAGGGTTTAAGGTTTAGCGTTGAGAGTTTAGGGTTTAGCGTTGAGAGTAGTCAATGTATTGGCTCTAACTTCTCTAACTCCTTAACTCCTTAACTCCTTCATTCTTCATTAGCCTCGCTCAAAACCTCTTTTAATATTTACGCTGAGGAATAGTCTTAATTCTTCATTTTAAAGCGTTCTTCATTTTATTTGAATACCAGCACTGCAATGGTTGTGAGGAACGAGGCGAGTGACAGCCAGAAGGCAGTGGAGCGCACGTTGTTGCCGTTGACGGTGGACTGGCGGGCTTTCATATCGTTGGGCTCGATGTAGACTACATCGTTCTGCTGCAGGTAGTAGGCCGGTGAGGTGTAGACGTATTCGCCGGAGGTGAGGTCGACACCGTAGACACGCTGCATGCCGTTCTCCTGACGCATGACCATGACTTTCTTGCGGTTGCCGTTGATGGTGAGGTCGCCTGCCATGCTCAGGGCATCGAGCAGGGTGACATGGTCGCGGTCGATGCTGAAGCGTCCGGGCTGGTTGACTTCGCCGAGGATGGAGAAGCAGAGGTTCATGTATTCGACGGTGACAACGGGATCTTTCACCAGGTTCTGGCGGAGCAGTTCGCTCTTGATGTAGGCGGCGATCTCTTCGCGATCCATGCCGGCTACCTTGATCTTGCCGAGTACGGGGAAGTCGATTTCACCGTTGCGGTCGACGGTATAGCCGGATACGCCTTGGGATTGAGCTGTGGAGGAACCGGAACCACTGCTGTTTGTGTTAACTTGGTTGAACTGCATAGAGACCGTAGGCAGATTGAACAGCATGGCGAGTTGCGGGTCGCGGCAGCTGACGATGATAGAGATCTTGTCTTCGGGACCGATCTTGATGGCGGGAGACGACGCAAGTGCTATTTCGCTCTCACCGGGGGTGAGGTCCTGGAAATAGACGACGTTTTTGGAGGCATTGCAGGAACTGAGCAGGAGCATACCCGGCAGGAGCAGGAGCATGATCCAGGATAATGAACTTTTTTTCATGTCTCTATTGAGCGGGAATTAAATTGATAATTGATAATTGAAAATTAAAAGATGAATGGGGGTTCAGGCACGGATGACAGGGATAACACAGAATTTTAATTTTTTCCCTCTGTGAAACGCTGCATCCTCTGTGGTGAATTTTTGATTTTTAATTTTTCATTATTAATTGCTTTAATTTTCTTTGTCAGCCATATGTTGGCTATTGTCCAGATGAAGAAGTCGCCGAACAGAATCCAGTTGATGTTGAGGAACTGCAGCAGCAGGAGGTTGGACAGGGTGAACAGCAGGGAAACCAGAATGATGGTGACCATGGCTGTACGCTGCTTCATGCCGATGGCGAGCAACTTGTGATGGATATGGTTTTTGTCCGGCAGGAACGGATTGCGGCCGTTGCGCACCCGGTGCAGATAGACCCGCACTACGTCGCAGCAGGGGATGAGCAGGGGAGAGAAAAAGCAGACCATGAGGAAAGAGTCGTCGACACCGCTTTCCGACGGTTTCAGAGACAACAGTTTGAAACCGAGGAGAGCGAGCATCATGCCGACGGTAAGGCTGCCTGTGTCGCCCATGAAGATCTTCCGCTGTTTTTCGGGGTTGCCGAATACATTATAATAATAGAAGGGGATGAGTACGCCCAGTGTGGCGAACGAGAACATGGCATAGATGTATTGCCCGCAATGGAAGAACATGATTCCGTAGACCAGCAGGGCGATGCTGCACAGACCGGAAGCCAGACCGTCGATGCCGTCGATGAGGTTGATGGCATTGATCAGGAAGACGACTGACAGCACGGTGAGCGGGTAGCCGATGAAAGCCGGCAGGGCATGGATGCCCAGAACGCCGTCCAGATTGTCGATCCAGATACCGCCGGCGATGAGCATCAGTCCGCACAGAATCTGGATGACGAACTTGGCACGGTAGCGGACGCCGATGAGGTCGTCGGCCATGCCGGTGAGGTACAGAATCATGATGGTACAGAATCCGAATGTCAGCGTACTGGCATTGCGTTCGGCTTCTACCAGAATTTCAGTATGGCCCAGTAGCAGATTGATTCCCAATACTAAAGCGAATGAGAAGAAAACTACAGGCTTAAAGGCAATGCCTCCCAACCGAGGGACGACTCCCTGGTGGATTTTCCGTTCGTTGGGCATGTCGAAAAGCCGACGCCGGAAGGCAATCAACAAAATCTGTGGGATGACGATTCCCGCACAGAAAATACACAGTAAAAGAACTGATAAACAGTTGAGTGTCCAAAGCATATCTGTAAATGTTTTGTTTTAGGTTAAATGCTTAACTTTCGCTGGGGCTCAAGTGGGAGTTGACGAGTCTACGAGTTGACAAGTTGACGAGTTGACAAGTTGACGAGGTGACGAGGTGACAAGTAGGTAATCCTTGTGGTCTTGTTAACTCGTCCCCTTGTTCCCTAATAAATTGAGCACTTGCGAAACTTAATTTAAATATATGACGGAAGCTGCTGTACCTGTTATCCTGATTGCAGCCTTGCCCGCGGGCAATAGGCTGTAATTAGTGAGCCTCCTTGATTGGTTCTGGCACTGTGGGTTTTTTCGATATTATCTCTAAAAAAGAACGTGGAATATACGACGTAAGGACGGCGCACACTCCCTGAATGGAGACCACCAGTCTCCGGTTTTTCTTAACGCGACAGATATACCCTTCGGCACCCTTGAACTTGCCGTCGGTCACCCTTACGCGGTCGCCCTGATGGAACTTGGGGGCGTCGTCGTAATATTCGATGCCTTTTTCGCCGGCAGAAGTGACCAGCATGAAGGTGTTCATTTCCTCGTCGGGGATGACAAGCGGGATCCTTTTCATATCCTCCAGTCGGGTATAAAGGATGACCTTGTCGGTGAACATCTTCTGGACCTTCAACGCATCGGCTGTGGTGGCACGGAAAAACATGAGGGAACTGATCATCGGCTTGCGCACCGTTTTTTTGATTCCGTTCCGGATGACTAACGTTTCTTCGCAAGGGATATACGTCTCGATGTGCTCTTTCTCCAAAGCCTTTTCGATGTCGAAGACTTTGTTATAAAACACTTTTAAAGCAAACCAGTGCATCATGGGGATTGTTTTGAATTGTTTTTTGGTTCGTGGAAGTTGGTCTTTACTTCCGTTTTTTACTTCCGTTTTTTGTGGTTCACCTATGCGAAGTTTGGGTATATACTCTCCATTCCTGCACTTCCTGAACTGTTTGTCCGAGAAATGCAGCACTTAGAGTTAATTTGCTTGTTCTCAATGAGAAACTCCGAAATCCGGGTCACCCCTAAACACAGTAGGCGACTACCGTAACCCTGCCTTTCTGCCGTTTCTATGTAGGAGACGTTAGAAAAGCGTGCAAATGTAGGTATAATCCAATAAACGAAAAAATATTTTATATGTTTTTTTTATTAAATGCCTCTTTTGAGCAAAAAGAAACGTTGCATGGAATCAAAGGTTTACAAACCTAGAAAAGAGAAGCTGTTTAAAGGGTGTTGAAAACAGCAGAAGGAAAAAAGCAAAACAGACAACCGGCAAAAAAACGGGTTTTCTTCGGACCCGGAAATGAACAAACCGAATATAAATGTGTTTTTAGTTAGCCTATGCGTATGGTTATCAATGGTAAGATAAACTACACGTCTCCTACATAGAAACGGTAAGGTTGAAATCCCGCAATATTCCTCTGTTTGCATCATCTATAATTGTATTGTTCAACGAATCCAGGTAGATCCGGGTGGTCTTCTCGGAGGTATGTCCCATGCCGGCGCTGATGACGGAAAGGGGGATGTCGTGGTTGCGTGCGGCAGTGGCCCAGCTATGGCGCGAGGTGTAGGAGGAGAGGCGGAGCGTCTCGCTGACGAGCGCGCCCAGCTGTTTCAGCTTCTGGTTGTGGTAGTTCAGTCCTGTCTGGTACTGCCGGTAGGCCTGTTCGGGGTCGGCCGACGTGATGACGGGGAAGATGTAGGGACTGTCGGGGCGGAGGGGCAGGTAGCGTTCCAGGATGCTGCGGATGCAAGGCTCGATGCGCAGTGTCAGGCGCTGACCGGTCTTGTGGCGGTAGTAGGTGATGGAGCCGTCGGCAATATCCGATTTTTTCAGATAAGCCATGTCGACGAATGCCATGCCGCGCGTGCAGTAACTGAATATGAAGAGGTCTCTTGCAAGGAGCAGGGACGGGTGGCCGGACAGGTTGAGCCTTTGCAGCTGGAGGATGGTCTCTTCGCTGACTGCCCGTTTGGGGGTAGGGGCGATGCCGGTGTAGACCTGGGCGAACGGGTAGGACTGTTCGGTCAGTTTTTCGCGTACGGCCTTGTTGTAGGCGGCGCGCAGGATGCGCATATAGAACGAGCTGCTGTTGCGCCGGACGTTGCGTTGGGCCAGCCACTTCTCGTACCGGCCGATGAGGGTGGCGTCTACGGCGGGGAGGGGGACATCGGTGCCTTTCAGAAAGGTGGAGAAGCTGCTCAGGGTGCGCCGGTAGTTGCGGGAGGTGCCATACTGGTTGTTGTCCTGAAGCCGGAGGATTTCTTTTTGCAGATACTCCAGTATGCCGTTGGAAGCCAGGTCGGACTGGAAGAGGCGGACGACATCGGTGAGGATGTAGGGTTGGGCGGCGGCGTCCAGCTGTCGGACGATTTCGCGCAGTTTGTGTACGTCCTGTTCGATCTGTCTGCGGTAGGCCGAGACGGTGGCGGCGTTGTCGGGTGTGGTGATCAGTTCGCGTTTTTGAGGGTTCCACCAGTGGGGGAAGATCCGCATGGAGGTGGTAATCTGTTTGTTTTCCTGTCTGTGGCAAAGCTGGTAGCAGACCGCTCCTGCTTTCCCGTTGACCGCCGACGGGCGGAATTTTACTTTGATTGTTGCCATACTATTTTGTTTTTGGGATTTACATTGCGAAGCTAATGAAGAAGCGAGGAATAATTAAGAATGAAAAATTAAAAATTAAAAATTAATAGTTGGGTTTAGGGTTTAGCGTTTAGTGTTTAGGGTTGAGAGGGAGGATTTTTTAGACGCGGATGACTGGGATGACGCGGATTTAAAAATAGGAAACAGGAAAGCGATGGAGGTGAAAGCTGGGATTTTGAGTCGGATGGATTAAAATAATGTCAGTTCGGGTTTATAAATAATAGTTTTTTCGTAATTTTGTATGTGTTTATGTATAACTATTACTGACTCAAGTGGCGGATTGACTTAAGCTTGCAGGGGTTAAGGAGGTCGGGACAGGATTGCTCGTTTGGGGCAGATAATACCTTCGTTCTCAAGTAAGATTTTGTTGCCGAAGCATGAGTGATTGATAATTTCCGGTGGAATGTTTGAAAGAATTATAATAGAACGATTCAGAGGCATACGATATGCCTGCATTGAAAACTTTGGGCGGGTAAACCTGTTCTTTGGGAAGAACAATTGTGGGAAATCGTCTTTGCTGGAATCGCTGTTCTTGGCCAGTGGGCTGTCTAACCCGTTGCTCCCTTTCCAGATCAACCTCATGCGTGGTTATGGGAAATTTCAGTTGAACGATATGCGGCTGGATTTCTATAATTTAGATACTGCCCAACCTATACATATCCAATTGGAGAACGGTGAAACACGTGATTTAAGTATTTCTTTCTTTGAGCAAAGTTCGGACACGGTTTCCATTCAGCCGGATGCGGCAAGCAGTCTTTCGAATGTGGCAGAAGGCAATTATGGCTTGAAATTTGATTTTAAGGTTAACGGCGTTCCGTATGCGTCCCAGCTACGTTTTAATCCGAAGGATACCAATGATGTGACCCGTGTGCTGGATAACAATTATTCTGAAGCATTGCGTTGCACTTATCTAAGTCCCAAATATGATTTCAATGCATCTATTCAGGGGTTGAAAAACGTACAGCAGAACAAGGATGAGCATTTTATAGTAGAAGGCCTGAAACTGATAGAGCCCCGTATAACTGATTTTATATTTACGGACAACGAAATGCTGGTGGATGTGGGTCTTGGCAAGCGTATTCCGGTCAATATGATGGGAGACGGTGCGCGAAAAATCGTTTCTCTTCTGACTGCCATTTATGATTGTAAGGACGGAGCCTTGTTGGTGGATGAAATCAGCAATGGTTTCCATTATTCGGTGATGTGCGATTTGTGGAAGGTGCTAATCAACGCTGCGGTTCGGAATAATACTCAGCTGTTTGTCACCACGCATGATATTGATTCGATAAGAGGACTTCGCGATGCGGCAAAAGGTGAATATAGTAATCTTGTCACTGCTTTTAAACTGCTGAGAACTTTGGATGACGAATTGAAGGCTTATCATTATTCATTGGAGAGTCTGGATTATTCCATCAATCAGGAAATTGAAGTGAGGTGATGCAGGCTGAAGGAGGCTGGTGGGAAGCGGCTGGCTTGAAAAATAGAAAATACTCGGTTTTTTATGAACAGAATCTTTATTGAAGCTAAGAATAATAAGACATCGGAATTCCATTTTTTGAAAGCAATCTTGAATCGTTTTTTCCCGGATAAGGAGGTTGGCTTTATTTTTATGGATGGGATTGACAATCTGTTTAACGAGGCTATTCGTAATCAGATGGCTTTGGCGCGGGAGAGCGGTGAACAGGTGTTGGTGTTTGCGGATGCTGATACGGAGGCAAAAGGCTGGGGATGTCAGAAACGCAAGGCTGCCATAGAGAAAGGAAGTTCGGATCATGATGTATCTTTCCCTTATTTTTTGTATCCGGACAATCAGTCGGACGGAGATGTGGAGACGTTGATGGAATGTGCTGCAAGGCGTGATTTGCATCGTGTGTTTTTTGACTGTTTTGAGGACTATGAAAAATGCGTGTCAGGTGTGACAGATGATAAAGGGGAGGCGTTGTATAGTGTACCTAATTTGAAGGGCAAGCTGCATACTTATATAAACTCACAGCGGTTGAGCAACACTCAGCGGAAAAGGCTGGGGCATGGTGACTGGCTTTTTGAGGAAAATATGTACTGGAACTTGGATATTGATGCCTTGCAACCGATGAAAAAATTTTTAGAGGACAATTTGGGATAATGTAAAAGTGGGGATGGAGCAGCTGTGCTGAGCGTTTAGGGTTTAAGGTTGAGGGGGATTTTTTAGACGCGGATGACGGGGATGAGGCGGATTTAAAAATTAATCTGGACGAATTACGATTATATAGGTAGAGACGCAAAATTTTGCATCTCTACACACATACACACACCTGCAAATTACGTTAATCAATTAATAATGAATAATTAAAATATTCGAATCGTCGCAGATTACGCAGATTATCACAGACTGAAAATAGAATCTGCGTCCTCCGTGTCATCTGCATCTAAAGAATACCCCTCAACCCCCACCGCTCACCCCTCAACTTTTAATTTTTCATTGATTTTCCTCCCCTCCCTACTAAAAAAATCTTTTTTTTGCTTGTTTTTCTCGTTTCGGAACTATATCTTTGTGATATCAAAATGATATTATGATTTTTGTGAAACTTATATCTAAAACTGAAATAGTATGGAAACGAAAGAAGTGAATTTTACAGGTTTCAAGATGAATGGGTTTCTGGCCCTTTTCCTCTTTTTGTTTGTGTGGGCAGGACTTACGGCATGGTGCTTTGTGACAGGCGGTCTGCTGTTCTATGTGCTGGGAGCGGTGCTGGCTGTGCTGTGGATTATCCTGAACTGCGGATACATGATGCTGGAGCCTAATGAGGCGCGGGCAATGGTGTTCTTCGGAAAGTATAAAGGAACGTTTCGCGAAACGGGATTTTTCTGGGTCAATCCGTTCATGGAGGCAAAGAAACTGTCGATGCGTGCCCGGAACCTGGACGTGGAGCCTATCAAGGTGAATGACAAAATCGGTAATCCTATCCTGATCGGGTTGGTGCTGGTGTGGCGACTGAAGGATACGTACAAGGCGATGTTCGAGATTGACGCACAGACCATGGCGAGCGAAGGAGCAACGTCGGGCGACGGAAAGACGGTGAGCGCGGGCAGTACCGTGGCGAGCCGGATGAATGCATTCGAGAACTTCGTGAAGATACAGAGTGATGCAGCCTTGCGTCAGGTGGCCGGACAGTATGCTTACGATGACAATGAAAGTACAGGCGGTGAGATGACCCTCCGCTCGGGTGGCGAGGAAATCAACGAGCAGCTGGAACAGAAATTGAACGAGCGTCTGGACATGGCGGGTATCGAGGTGCTGGAGGCAAGGATCAACTACCTGGCTTATGCGCCCGAGATTGCGGCTGTGATGTTGCGTCGTCAGCAGGCATCGGCTATCATCAGTGCCCGTGAGAAGATTGTGGAAGGTGCCGTGTCGATGGTGCACATGGCGCTGGACAAACTGTCGAAGGACGAGATTGTGGAACTGGACGAGGAGAAGAAGGCAGCGATGGTGAGCAACCTGCTTGTGGTGCTCTGTGCCGACGAGGCTGCTCAGCCGGTGGTGAATACGGGGACGTTGAATCATTAAAGACTGGCCTCACCCCCGGCCCCTCTCCCAAGGAGAGGGGGAGTTTATTGACGGATTGTAGTTAAGAATTTAAGGAGTTAAGAAGTTAAGCCAATACTTTTTATAACGACTATATACTTGAACTATCGGCTTTAACTTCTTAACCCGCTTCGGTGGCCGATACTTCTTTTAACTCCTTTAATTCTTACAAGTTTAGATAAAACCGAAATATGTGTTTTTAATCTGTGTAAATCTGCGTAATCTGTGGTGAATAAAAGTTTAGGGTTTAGGGGTTAGGATTCAGGGTTTAGCGTTTAGTGTTTAGCGTACTCTATGTATTGGCTTTAACTTCTTAACTTCTTAACTTCTTAACTTCTTAACTCCTTATATATAAAATATGATGAAAAAAATACTTTTGTTATGGCTGATGGTCTGCACTGCATGGGCAGGATATGCGCAGGACGGGGAACGGAACCGTGCGGAGCGCATCTATGAACACCTGATGGCCGGTCGAGGTGACAGCATTTATGCGGTGCTGAACGATGAAGGACGACGTCAGCTGTCGCCAGCCTTGTTTAATGACACCTGGAAGCAGCTGGAGGCACAGTTTGGAAAGCTGAAGTCGGCCGGGGCGTGGGGCGAGGATGAAGCACAGGGCGTGAAGCTGTGGCATCGCGACCTGATGTTTGAACGCTATACGCTGCGCCTGTTGCTATCGTTCGATGCCGATGGACGGATGAACACCATCCGGGTGGTACCGGCTCCGGCACCGATAGGTACGCCGGCGGTGGCATTCGACCAGACGGTGATGGAAGAGCGGGACATAGTGGTGGAGACCGACGGTTATCGCCTGCCGGGTACGCTGACCCTGCCACGGGTGGAAGCGGGCAGGAAGGTGCCTTGTGTGGTGCTGGTGCACGGGTCGGGACCGAACGACCGCGACGAGACCATCGGACCCAACAAACCTTTCCGCGACCTGGCGTGGCTGCTGGCACGGCGGGGCATCGGCGTGATCCGTTACGACAAGCGTACGAAGGTATATGGAGCCGATGTGGTGCCGAAAGGGAAAAAACTGGATATGGACGTGGAAACCTGTGACGATGCGGTGGCGGCAGTGAAACTGGCGGCGGCATTGCCCGAGGTAGCAGCGGACAGCATCTTTGTGCTGGGGCACAGCCAGGGAGGCATGATGGCGCCGCGCATAGCCCGGCGGGCAGAGCCGGTGGCGGGTATCGTCATTGTGGCCGGACTGGCACGACGCTTCGAGGATGCGTTGTTGGAGCAGTCGGAGTATATTGCTACCCTGTCGGGGACGGTGAACGAAGCGACGCGTGCGCAGCTGGACGAGCTGAAGCGGCAGGTGGAGAACGTAAAGCGACTGGGGACGGATGCCTTCAGTGACAGTATTCCATTGCCGCTGGGGATTCCGAAAGAGTACTGGGAGTTCTTGCGGACGTACGATGCCGTGAAGGAAGTATCGGCCCTGACCTGTCCCGTACTGGTGCTTCAGGGCGAGCGCGACTATCAGGTGACGATGCAGGACTACGGCCTGTGGCTGATGGGGCTGATATCGAACCGGCAGGCCCAGCTGAAGTCGTATCCCGAACTGAACCATGTGCTGCAGGAAGGGAAAGGAAAGTCGACCCCGTTTGAGTATAACGAGGCACGTCCGGTACCGGCTTACGTGGCAGATGACATTGCCGGATTTATCCGGGGAAAGGATGTAAGATAGAATGAACGGTTGGATGAAATAGAAATGGCAAGCAAGAAAGAAAATACAACCAAGAGCTTTGTGCTGCGTGTGGACGCTGCTACGATGGATGCCATCGAGAAGTGGGCGGCAGACGAGTTTCGCAGTACCAACGGTCAGCTGCAGTGGATCATCAACGAGGCGCTGCGGAAGAGTGGGCGGTTGAAGAAGCCGAAAAAGGGAACGGCTGGAGAAAGCTCGGATAAAGTGGATGATAAAGTATCGAAAGAAGAATAAATGAGAGGGAAGAGAAATGAAAAGACTGATATTACTATGTATAGGAATGTTCTGGCTGATGTTAGGAGTGAAAGCACAGCCGGCGACACATGTAGACTGGCAGCGCGATCTGGATTCGCTGGCCTGTTGGCTACCCCGATTGCATTACAACTTTTTTACTGTTCGTAGCAGGGAAGATTTTGAGAAAGGCATAGAGAACTGGAAACATCAAGGAAACAATGGCTTGTCTGACCTGCAGATGGCTTTGAAGCTGCAGCAGTGGATAGCTACATTCGGCGACCTGCATACTAATCTGAATTTTGTACCGTTGCTTGACCGTAATCGCTTATTGCCTTTGGGACTGAAGTGGATGGATGATGGTTTGTATATCGTCACGGCTCCTGTGGGGAAGGAAGGCATGTTAGGCTGCAGGCTGATGGAACTGAACGGTACACCTATAGAAGTAGTGGCTGACAGCCTAGGTACGCTTTTTTCAGCTGATAATGAGGCTGTACGCAAGTCGATGGTTCCTAACTACTTGTGTTTCGTCCAACTGCTGGAGCATTTTGGATTCGTGCCGGACGGTAAAGTCATGTTCAAACTGGCATCGGCAGACGGTAATATGCAACTGCATGAGCTGACTCCTGGCAGTGTAAATCCTCAAAATCTGGTTTCTTTCCGTCCTGAAGGAGTGGCTCTTTGTTATCGGAATGCCCGCACTCTTTTTTCTGTACATTATGAAGCAGCAGATAGTCTGCTTTATGTTCAATATAACAAGTGCTGGAGCAGGGAGTTGGAAGAAGAATATGGTAATAGGGAACAGGCTTCCCGACTGCCTTCGTTTGCCGCACTGGAAGACAGTGTGTTCGCTACACTCCGTCATCGGCCGGTCAGTAGACTGGTGTGGGATGTCCGTTTCAATGGAGGTGGAAATTCGATACCGGGTACACGTCTGGCTGAGAAACTGGCTGGCTTCATGCACCAACAAGACGTTCCACCCCGTGTTTATGTAGTATTGGGAGCTGCTACTTTTTCGTCTGCCATTTTGAACGCGCTGGATTTCAAGCGACTGCTGGGGGCTTGCTGGGTAGGGGAGGAAACTTCAGGAAAGCCTAATCATTTGGGCGAAGTGCGTAGCTTTACCCTGCCTACTTCGGGCTTACAGGTGCAATACTCTACGAAATATTTTAAGAATGTGGATGAAGAGATGAACACGTTGGTGCCCGATGTAAAAATTCCGATGACTTTTGATGATTTCAGACAGGGAATAGATCCTGTTTATGAATGGATTAAAAAGCAATAACGATTATAGTAAGAATGACAAATTTCAATCAGTTTACTGTGAATCCGCTTCTGGAAGGACGGGTTTAGCAAAGAAGAAAAGGAGGAAACAAACGATGATTAACTTGGGACATTATTCGGGAAACGGGCACGACCTGCGTTACAGGCGGGCGAAAGTAGACTATATCCTGACGGGTATTGCGCTGATTCCAGTGCTGGTGGAGTGGGGCATCATTGCGTATCGGGCCGGTGCGGCAGGCATGAGCTTCGGTGCGGCGGGAGCCGTTGAAGGTATTGTGGCACTGCTGGTATTTCTGGTACTGGGGAGCAGTATGTTTCTGCCGGTCCGGGTGTTCAACTTTCCTTTCCGCATCACAGAGGCGAACCTTGCCCGACAGTATGTGCTGGCCATCCGGTTGTGTCAGGTGCTGAACATTGTGGCGGGCTGCATGAATCTGGGCGGAGTGCTTGGGAAAACGGTTCCGTGGGCTGCGTATCTGTATGCCGGCGGTTTTGCACTGATGGTGGTGGCGGTAGTCTGCTATATGTTACTGGCTTTCAGGATGCGATGAAGAAATCTGTTTTAAGAATACTTTGCAGGAACTAAAGAAGAATAGCATGAAAAAATTACTTTATGGATTCTGTGCCTTGTTGCTGTTGGTTTGCAGCAGTTGTCGGGTGAAGGAACAGTGGGTTTTGACCTGGGAAGAGAATTTCAATGACCGGAAACTGGATACGGCGGTCTGGTCTGTAATTCCCCGTGGAGGAGCGTGGTCGTCGTATATGGCTCCGTATGAGGAACTGTATCAGTGGACAGACAGTACCATTCAGCTGATGGCTGTCCGGAATACGCTTCATCCGTCTGATACCGCTACATATCTGACGGGAGGAATATGGAGCCGTTATAAAAAAGAATTCAAGTTTGGTCGTATTGAGGTGAGGGCGAAGGTAAAATGTGCGCAGGGATTCTGGCCGGCTATATGGATGTGTCCGGATCCGATTCCTTATCCGTACGGAGGCGAAATAGACATTATGGAACATTTGAATTTTGATGATTTTGTCTATCAGACCTCGCATTCACATTATACCATTAATCTGAAGCGGAATGATCCTCCCAAATATGCTACGGCACCTATTGATAAAGACGGCTTTAATGTATTTGCGGTAGAGATGTATCCCGACAGTCTGGTTTACTTTACTAACGGGAAACGTTCCATCTGTTATCCGAAGGTGAACGGAGGAAAGCACGGACAATTTCCTTTTGCATACGACCCGTTTCACCTGCGATTGGATTCGCAGTTGGGTGGAAACTGGGTAGGACCGGTTGACTCGTTGCAATTGCCTGTCTATATGGAAGTAGATTGGGTGAAGTATTATGAAAAACGTTGAAGCTGTTTGTGTATATACCTATATTTAGTGAAAGAAGGACGCAATTATACTTAATTCATGCGATTGCACCATCTGTGCCGATGCGCTATCTTTGCAGTATCAGATTTGAATGAATTAGTTAGTCATAATTACGTAACCACTTTTATGAAGATAAAAGGATTCCCGCCTTCCGATGTGACATCGCAGGGCGGGAATTTTATTACCTACTTCTACTTATTTCTCTTCGTACAATACCCATTTCTGGGTATTGTCCTCCTCTGGGGCTCCCCGTACCTTTGCGTCAACAAAAAATTATAAAAAATAAGAAAAATGAAACAAAAGGTATGGGGCGTGTCGCTCGGCCTGATGCTCTGTGCGGGAGCACTTTATGCCGGGAATGAGACAAAGCCTGCACAGAAGGCCGGAGAAGAGGCCAAATTGAAAAGCATAGAAGCGGTGGAGAACAACCGCACAGTGGAGAATGAGCCGAAGAAAAGCCGTTTAACACTGGGTGGATACGGAGAGGCGGTCTACTCGCGCAACTTCTACAGTGACCATTATTTGAGGTATATGAGTCCGGAAGCGTATAAAGACGCGAAGAGTCACGGACGTTTTGACTTGCCGCACGTCGTCATCATGCTGGGGTACGACTTCGGCAAGGGCTGGACGATGGGCAGCGAGATTGAGTTTGAGCACGGCGGTACGGAAAGTGCCATCGAGATAGAGGAAAGCGAAGGAGGCGAATACGAAAGCGAGATAGAGCGCGGCGGCGAAGTGGCGCTGGAACAGTTCTGGATTCAGAAGTCGTTCTGTCCGGCATTCAACATCAAGCTGGGACACATCATTGTGCCGGTGGGCGCAACCAATGCCCATCACCTCCCCACGGAGTTTTTCGGGGTGTACCGTCCCGAAGGAGAGAATACCATCCTGCCCTGTACGTGGCACGAGACGGGTATCAGCCTGTGGGGAAAGGCCGGTGACTGGCGTTACGAAGCCATGCTGTTGCCGGGATTGGACTCGGACCGTTTCGGACGTCAGGGATGGATACACGACGCTGCCGGAAGTCCGTACGAATTCAAGATAGCCAATGCGATGGCGGGAGCTTTCCGGGTGGATAACTATTCGGTGAAGGGACTGCGCCTGTCGGTCAGCGGATACGTGGGCAATTCGTTCAGTAATAGCCTGATGCGAAGCACCTCGGCCAAGTATGAGGGCGTGAAGGGAACGGTGACGATCGGTGCCTTCGACTTCGACTACCACGGACATAACTGGATTGTGCGCGGCTATGCGGACTACGGTCATCTGTCGGACTCGGATATCATTACTACCTGGAACAAGAATCAGCAGAAAAATTCTCCGTCGAAGGAGCAGGACGTGGCATCGGATGCCATTGCCGTTGGCATAGAAGCGGGGTATGACCTGTTTTCGCAAATCGCCAAACTGCGGGAAAAGGAACAGAAACTCTACGTGTTTGCCCGATATGACTATTACGACTCCATGTACAAGGTGGAAACCGGTGTGTATCAGTACGACTGGTGCGGACGTACGCGCCTGGCGGCGGGTGTCAACTATTATCCCATCAAGGACATTGTGATCAAAGGAGAATATTCCATTGGCTTGCTGAAAAGCAAGTACAATAACGAGCCTTCCATTTCGCTGGGAGTGGCGTATGCGGGGTTGTTTGGCAGATAAGAGGGGGGAAGAGGGTATCTTTAACTGCTCTGACTCCTTGAAAGAGAATACCTCCATTTATACACGAAAATAGAATGAATAACCAATAATAAATAAACTGATATGGAATTGAAGAAATTTTGGAAAGGAACTGCCTGCCTGATGATGGCGGCAGCATTGGGACTGAGTAACGCTGCCTGCAGCGACGACGACAACACGGGCGATCCGGGAGAACTGACTGGCCAGGAACAAGCCTTGCAGCTGGTAGCCAAGGACTACATTGAGAAGACGGTAGTGCCGACGTATCGTGGCATGGCCGATGCTACGATGGAACTGTATGAAAAATGCCTGGCACTGCGCAATGCCGGTGCAGGCAATCTGACCAGAGCCATGGTGCAGGAAGCCTGTGACTCGTGGGAGAAAGCACGCCGCTACTGGGAGTTGAGCGAGGCATGGCTTTATGGGCCTGCTGCCGACTACAACATCGACCCGCATATTGATACCTGGCCATTGGATCGTACCGCCATGGAGAACATGCTGAGCAACGAGCAGCAGATGGCAAACATGGACGAGGACGGTGTGTTTATCTCGACGCTGGGTGAGAGTCTGCTGGGATTTCATGCCGTGGAATACATGCTGTACGGGGTAGGTACCGACGGTATCGGTACGGGAGAACCGCGTGACGTGAGCCTGTATACCAAACAGGAACTGATTTATCTGACTGCCGTAGCTGCCGACCTGCGCAACCAGTGCATCCGTCTGGAAGTATCGTGGGCAGACGGAGTGGCCGACATTGATCAGGAGAAGCGCGACTTGCTGGCCGAACTCGAACTGGAGCCTACCCGTAAGTACGGATATGAGATGATCAACTCGGGACAGCTGGGATCGACGTGGGTGAGCTATGCCAACGCCATTCAGGAACTGCTGGTGGGAGCACAGGACATTGCCGACGAAGTGGGTGGCCTGAAGATAGGCAATCCGACCGGACACGGCGAGGAGGATGATCCCGACTACATAGAATCGCCTTACAGCCTGAATTCGATTGAAGACTTTACCGACAACATCAAGAGCATACAGAATGCGTACGAAGGTTATCAGATAGGCAAGAACGGAAATGTGACCGACGGTTACATTCAGCCGGTGGACCATTCGCTGAGCGCTTACGTAGCTACTATCAGTCCGGAGGCTGATACCCGCCTGAAGAACGCCATCCAGGCTGCCATCGATGCCATCGGAAAGATGCAGGAACCTTTTGCCAAGACGGCACGCGACCCGCAGTACGATGCCATTAACCAGGCCGCCATTGCTGCCTGCAATGAGGTGTCGGACGCATTGAGCGCGGTGATGAACGCAGTGGCACAGAATTGAGCAGGCAGGAGAATCGTAACAACGGAGTTAAATGTCAATATCTGAGGAAAAAATGAAATGTAACTATTTTTACCTGATGGCTGCGCTGGGCTTGTGCCTGACCGCCTGCCAGGACGACGGACCGGCTGTCCCGTCGACGGACGGAGGAGCCACGGAACTGCCCGAATGGTATTATACAGGGGGAGAACTGGGAACTTCGTTCCTGCAGACCACAACAGCATTTGAGCAGCCTACGGCTGTTGTGGAAGAAAACTTCTTTGAGGAATTCAAACGGGGAGAACAGCTGTTTGAAAAGTCGTTCAACTCGAACAACGAAGGGGTGCGTCACGGGTTGGGGCCGCTCTATATCCGTACTTCCTGCATGCACTGCCATCCCGGCTACGGTCATGGCAAGAGTCAGAACAACGGTACATTCAACACCAGCGAGATAGGAAACGGCTATCTGCTTGTTGTCTACAATCCGGCGACCAATGCCTATGTGCCCTGGCTGGCCGGTATGCCGCAGACGAAGGCAGTGGCTCCCTTCAAGGCACCGGTTGACGAGTCGCAGATCCGCATCACGTGGCACGAATACACCGATGCTTTCGGTAATCAGTTTCCCGACGGGGAGACTTACCGCTTGCGTTATCCGGAAGTGACGATTCCGAAAAGCGCGATCTATGTGGCCAACCGGGGATATGACGTGGGTGAGTACGAAGTGCGTCTGGAATCGACCATCGGTATATACGGAACCGGTCTGCTGGATGCCATCAGCGATGCTGACCTGAAAGCCGAGTATGCCAGGCAAGAACAGGACGGCTTTCTGCCCAACGGTCTGAACCCGAACATTTTTGCCAACGGTGAGTGGACGGGACAGTATGCCAACACGGCTCAGGGAGGTGACGGTACGAAGTATCCTTACCGCTATACGTATGCCTTGAGCCGCGGGCCCCTGCAGGATGCTGCCGGAGCCAATGCCTTCTGGAACATTACGAACGTGACCCGCAGTGACCGGCGTTTCCATTACCTGGATGCGGCAGGTACGTATGCCACGTATGCTTCGCAGGATCCGGATATTCAGGCCGGATTTCCGGCATACATTGCCAAGGTATCTACTGCCGAGGAGCATCCCGAATGGTTTACGGACAACGTAGCCGATAACATCTATAATTATCTGACATCGAAGAACCTGCCAGTAGAAATCAGCGATCAGGACTACATCGACCTGATGGTGTGGCACCGTGGTCTGGCCGTGCCTGCCGCACGCAATGTAGACGACGAAGCTGTGGTGCGCGGCAAGGAACTCTTTTCGGAAATAGGCTGTGCCTACTGCCACAAGCCCAGCTGGACGACGGGCGAGGACGAGATACGCGACCCGGCACGTTTCTTTACGGGCGAACGGGCCAACCTGTTGCCACGCTATCCCAATCAGAAGATATGGCCTTATACGGACATGGTACAACACAAGCTGCACATGGTGAACGACATCCGTACGGGATGGTGCCGTACTACACCGTTGTGGGGACGTGGCCTGCACCAGCGTTGCACCGGTGCCGAGTATGCTGACCGCCTGCACGACTGCCGGGCACGTACGACGCTGGAGGCCATCATGTGGCACGGTACGAGCGAGCAAAGTGATGCCTACTATAGCGTAAAGAAATTCCGCGAGCTCTCGAAGGAGGATCGCGACGCGATCGTGAAGTTCATTGACTCCATCTGACGGGTTCTCTTTCTTTTTAGTTATGGCAAAGAAACATTTACGAAATCTTTCTTTCGGTCTGCTGGGGATGTTGCTGGTGGTGCTGATGGCAGCCACGTGTGTGGAGAAAGTGTGGGGCACTGGTTGGGTGGTCCGGTATGTATACGGAGCCTCGTGGTTTGCTGTCTGTTGGGCCGTGACGGCTGTCGCAGCCATCCTTTATCTGATTGGTCGCCGGGTGCAGAAGCACCGGGCGACTTTTTGTCTGCACCTGTCGTTTGCGGTGATTCTGCTGGGAGCATTGGTTACCCATGTGTGGGGTGTGCAAGGCAGGGTACATTTGCGGAAGGGTGGAACGGAAAGTTCTTTTACCGCTTCGGACGGCCGGGTGGTACCTTTGCCTTTTGCACTGGTGCTGGATGACTTCCGGGTGGAGTATTATCCGGGTACATCGGCACCGAGCGACTTTGTAAGCCGTTTTGCACTGGTGGCGAACGGGGAGCGGCAGGAGGCAGTGGTGAGCATGAACCGTATTTTCCGTTACGGGCCTTACCGGTTCTACCAGTCGGCTTACGATGCCGACGGGCAGGGCGCTACGCTGTCGGTGGCATGCGATCCGTGGGGTATCGGCATCACGTATGCGGGCTACCTCGCTCTGCTGTTTTCGGGGCTGATGTTCTTCTTCAGTCCGCACAGTACGTTCAGGCAGCTGCTTCGCAGTGCTCGGGGAATGCGGGGAGTAGGGCTGGCGGCGGTACTGTTGCTGTCGGTTCCGTCCGTTCGGGCACAGGAGGGACTGCCACGGGTACTGCCTCGGGAGACAGCGGCTGCTATGGGCGAAATGTACGTGTACTATCGTGACCGCATCTGCCCTTTGCAGACGCTGGCCAGGGACTTTACGGTGAAGCTGTATGGCAAGCCGGAATACAAGGGACTTTCGGCCGAGCAGGTGCTGACTGGCTGGTTCTTCTACTACGACGACTGGAAGACGGAGCCGTGCATCCGTGTGAAGAGCCGGGAAGTGCGCCGTTTGCTGGGAATTGACGGAAGCTATGCCAGCCTGCAGGACTTTGTGGGGCCGGAAGGCTATAAGCTCGACGCCGACCGGCTAGCCGGAGCTGCGGTGAAAGACACGCATGGCGCAGGTGAGGCAAACGAAAAGTTCAGTCTGGTGAGTGCGGCAGCTGCCGGAAGTCTGTGGAAACTGTTTCCGTATCGGGTTATTAGTGACACACAGCATGGTGGTCGCTACCGGTTGGAGTGGTTGTCGCTGGCTGACCGTCTGCCGAAGGACCTGTCGTATGAGAAAGGAGCCTTTGTGCGGGGAGTGATGAACTACGTGGCCGAGCAGGTGGCACGGAAAGACTATGCCGAAGTGGAGCGGCTGGTGGAGAAGATACGCACCTATCAGCGGCGTGAGGCAGCCGGAATGTTGCCTTCGGACCTGCGCTTTCGTGCCGAACGGCTCTACAACCGGCTGAACAACAGTCTGCCTCTGGCAGTGACGTTGGTGCTGTTGGGACTGGGAACGTTTGTTTACTATGTGCGTTGCCTGATACGTTGCAGACAGGCAGGAAAGAGCGTTGGCCGCGGACTGACAGGAGTGATAGGAGCCGTTGTATTGTGGCTGCTGGGACTGATGGTGCTGCGCGGAGTGGTGAGCGGGCATCTGCCGATGTCGAACGGGCACGAGACGATGCATCTGCTGGCCGTATGTGCAGCGGTACTGACACTGTGCTTTCGGAGACGTTTTCCGCTGGCTTTGCCTTTCGGTTTTCTGGTGTGCGGGCTGGCGCTGATGGTGTCGATGCTGGGCGAGCGCAATCCACAGATCACTCCGCTGATGCCGGTACTTGCTTCGCCGTTGCTCAGTATTCATGTGGCGGTCATCATGATAGCCTATGCGTTGCTGGCTTTTGTGATGCTGAACGGTGTGGCAGCCCTTTTGCTGAGGGCGATGCGGAAAGATTGCGGAGACGAAATGAAACAGTTGCAGACGGTGAGCCGCCTGATGCTCTATCCGGCAGTGTTCCTGCTGGCGGCAGGTATCTTTGTGGGAGCGGTGTGGGCCAATGTGTCGTGGGGACGTTACTGGGGATGGGATCCCAAGGAAGTGTGGGCACTGGTGACGATGCTGGTCTATGCCCTGGCTTTACATCCGGCTTCGTTGCCCTGGTTCCGTTGTCCGGTGTTCTTCCATGCGTTTTGTGTGGCAGCTTTCCTATGTGTGCTGGCCACGTATTTCGGAGTCAATTTCCTGTTGGGAGGAATGCACAGTTATGCCTGAAAGAAGAATATCCAAGCTCTATTACTTATATTTGATGAAAGGGAGACGGCATTATACCTAATTCATGCGATTGCACCATCTGTGCCGATGCGCTATCTTTGCAGTATCAGATTTGAATGAATTAGTTAGTCATAATTACGTAACCACTTTTATGAAGATAAAAGGATTCCCGCCTTCCGATGTGATATCGCAGGGCGGGAATTTTGTTTGTGGGGAAATGGAGGTTTAGGGTTGATGAATAATTAATAATGAATAATGGTTGGGAGGTTAGGTTTGAGGCACGGATGACACGGAAAAAACATGGATTTTTAATCTGTGACAATCTGTGTGTTCTGTGGTGAACAGAATCATGGTGTATACGTGCATAGAGACGCAAAATTTTGCATCTCTACTGTAGCGGATTAGTTTTGCTTAAAACCTTATTTATTCGAACACCAAGGAATAATCCTCATTTTTCATTTTTAATTGAATAGTACTACAGCTTCTCCTTGATGTCGCTCAACTCGACCAGTTTGTTGACGATGGCGTAGATGGTGAGGCCGGCGGGAGAGTGGATCTGCAGCTTGCGGGCAATGTTGCGGCGGTGGGTGATGACGGTGTGGATGGAGAGAAAGAGCTTCTCGGCAATGGCTTTGTTGGTCATTCCCTTTACGACGCAGGTGACGATCTCCTTCTCGCGCTGGCTCAGGGTATCTGATTCGTTGTCCTTTTCCTCTTCTTCCTCTTCGTCGTTGCGGAGCAGGCTATTCAGTTTGGCGGTGATGATGTCGAGGTCGTCGCAGATGGAGAAGCGTTCGTCGTATTCCTTCAGCACGTTGTTGTTGGTCACCAACGAAATGAGGGCGATGTATTTGACACCCGCCAGCCGGGGATGTTCGGCCTTGAAGGCAGGCAGGTTGAACCACCCGTCGAGGGCAGGATTGATGATAATGATGTCGGGTTGGTGCAGGTTGGCATAGTGGCCCAGGCCCTCGGCAGAGTTGACCTCTACGGGGTGGATGTCAAAGTTGGGGATGCGGCGAAGTACGGCCGACACACCGCTGCGGATAATGACAGAGCTTTCGGCTACCACTATTTTCAACGACAGGTTATTGCTGCTCATCTTTCAGTCTCCTTTCCATTTGTGCCACGGCGGGTACAAACATATAGTCTTCTACCTGACAGTGTGAAGCAAGGTCCTGTTCGCAGTTGAAGATGTCGAACAGAACGGCGTTCAGCAGGTTGTTGTTATCTTTTTCGGGATAGTATTTGATGATAATATTCTTCAGTTCGGTCAGTTTGCTGTCTATCTGGTTGTGATGGCTGGCGAAGGTGGCAATGTCGTACGTGGCGGACAGATGGCCTTTCAGCAGTTCGTCGACGTAGGTGAAAACGGCCTGATTCTCGTACTCCATGTGGCGGCGTACTTCCTTGGCATACTCGTCGAAAAACTTCAGGATGAGGAAAGATACGTCTTCCGTACCCGAGCAGTCGATGGCTTCGATGAGCTTGCGGCGGATGGCGGGCAGGTTGAAGTCGAGGAAGTAGGTGTGTGCCCGCTTCAGGTAGTCCATCAGGGCAGTGAGCGAGAAATCTTCTTCCTCGTTGCTATAGGTGTAGGGTTCGTGGCTGATGAAGTTGGCCACGGCCAGAAAGGTGCGGTAGTCCACTCCCTGTGTCTGGCAGACATCTTTTACCGTCTTGTCGCCGAAGCCCAGTGACAGGCCGAAGCGGCTCATCACCATCAGTAGGGAGTAATTGTCGCAGATGAGGT
>ENA-ORSI01000681-ORSI01000681.1-human-gut-metagenome-genome-assembly--contig:-NODE-681-length-35059-cov-3.410210_pt1 | contig 35059 bp, 51 predicted proteins | sample MGYA00242187_ERZ509154 | MGnify/ENA primary metagenome ERZ509154 (study PRJEB26280, sample SAMEA2338627) | human gut metagenome | biome: human gut; feature: human-associated habitat; material: faeces...
ACCGGGAGCGCCCGCCCCCCCCGCAACACTGTCTCCACCTGCACCACCGCCGGAACCATACCCTACGCCAGCTTGACCAACACATCCGTTACAATCCCAATTGTATCCAGTTCCACCTGTTCCCAGTGCGCTGTTTCCGCCATTGCCGGGATTGCCGTTATTGCCTGCCTGCCCGTCAATCCAGTTTCCTTCGTAATTTCTTGAGCCGCCACCACCTGCTCCGGGAGTTGGTGTCTGGCCTTCCGGAGCTGTTGCCTGTCCTCCTCCATATACTACGCAATCACGGAAAGACGAGTTACCGCCTGCTGTACCGATATAATACGCGCCGCCCAGTCCTTGAAAGACGCCTCCTGCTCCACAGCAAATGTATATGGATTCTCCGGGCGTTACACTGATAACCCCTTTGAAATATCCTCCACCGCCTCCGCTGGCTCCTATATGAGCCTTGCTTGTGCCATAGTGCCCTCCTACTCCTGCCGAGCCACCAGCCTGCAACTCCACTTCTATACGAGTAGTGTCTACCGGCACTGTGAAGTAATAACAGGATCCCGGTACCGTAGGCTGTGTTATGCTCCCGGTGTTATCTTTTTTCATCTGTCGGGCGATTTCCCGTATTCTGTCTTCCAAGAAATTCTGAACGCCAAGGCCAAATTTGATCGGCACTGCGTGGTTATCGTTCTTGGCTTCGCCCTTATATGCCTTGTCAATCGGCACTGCGCTGCCGTTGCTGGCCGAACGTGTTTTCTTCTCGTATGGGTTGTATGGAATGATGATTTCCGTCCTTCCATCATCGTATACATAAGTCGGCGTCAACCTCTTTACGATGGTATCAACGAGAACCCAATCTATGCCGTTTCCCATTACGAACTCCATTCCTGACGACAAATATCACGAATATAAGAATCGAGAGAGGCCAGATCGAACATGTCTACGGTAAACCACATTCTCTTTGCCAAATTGCTTCTGTCACCAACAACAAGCTGATGCAATAACACTTCTTTTACACTCATGTCCCCCCCTAATTACTTGTTAAATATCACCAAGTCACAATGATAATTCCATTTTCTCCTGCACCGCTAGGCATATCAATAACACCTTGTCCTCCTGCACCATACCCTGTAAAAAACGGAGATGCTCCGCCGGGACAGGGCGTTCTGTTGTTTCTGGTAGCGTTACCGGTTCCCTGATTTCCATTAAGCTGCTGTATAACCTGCGTTACACCTTGTACAGTCGCGATACCCGCGGCTCCTCCTTCTGCGTGATCTGGCCCTCTGCCACCTCCGCCGCCGCCACCGCCGGTACATGTTATATAAGAGCCGAATGATGTTGTTCCGCCTGCTATTCCAAGAGCCTCACCTGAAACAGACGCTCCTCCCGCTCCAATAGTTACCGGAATACCGGAATTTGGTGTAACAGCTATAATTGCCTTGGCATATGCCCCTGAACCTCCTCCCGCTCCGGCTCCCCAATCACCGTGTCGTTCCCACACTCCCGCTCCGCTTCCACCGGCTCCCTGACATTGAACCGTTACGGATGTAACACCCGACGGCACATTGAATGTAAAGGAACCGGGTGTTACGAATATGGCCTGATTGTCCGATGATATGATTGCCTGAATTTCATTCACGCGTTCGGTAAGGCTTTCTATCTGTGACTTCAACCACATAAGATCAACGCCGAATAAATCTTCTCCGACCAATCTTACTTTTTCCGCAAGATTGGTCGCCCCCCACATAGAACTTTTTCAAATCGCGACTTTTCATTTCATTACGTCCTGTGATTCAGGTCATGCAACACTTCCATACGACCTTTCAATAATGTTACTTCCGATCTCAATTCAGACACTTCTTCTTTCAGGCTGTCATGATTGGAATCAACCAAATCTATTCTCTCCATAAGCCTTATTTCCATGTTATAAACATTATCCTTTTCATTAACAAGCAAATTGCTTATGTCATCAAGCCTGTTGTTGAGCCGTTTGAAGAGGTACCACAATACAGAAGAAATGCCGGACATAAGCCCTAATACTGCATACATAAGCATTTCAGGTGTTATAAAATCCGGCATGATTATCTCCAGCTCGTTACGACGCCTGCGTCCATTGAGCCGTCAATGTAACGTCAGCCGTGACCGTTATCTGGCTTCCCGGAGTGTGAGTCGTTGACCCATCACTATAATTGTTGAATGTATACCCTGTTCTTGTCGGTGGCGTTGACGGAATGGTATATAGCGCATTGTTCAATACCGATGTATTGCTTGGCAAATTCTGAACATCTTCCGCTTCCGAGCCTGAAACATATGTAATGTTCCATGTTTGTACTTCTTCGTATACAAAAACGATATGCCCTGTTTCAAGCGGAGATCCTGCTCCCGGGTCTTCCGTAGTCCATGTTATGCCGCGATCATAAAACAGCTTCTTGTCAGTTCCCAGTTTAAGGTCGTTTCCACTGTCAGAAGACAGCAGCCCTTCGCCGGTAACCAGCAATTTTTCATCCGTTCCCTTTGTGATAAGATTGCCTTCGTTTGTAGAAATAATTTCATCGACGTCTGAAATACCACCGCTTTTTTCTACATACAACTTGCCATCGCTTTTTACGGTAAGCTGATTGTCAGCTTCGGATGATACAAGGCTGTTGGCATCTACCTTGGCGAACAACTTGTCATCCGATCCTTCAACGATAATGTTATTGGCATCTGTAGAAATAAGATCGGAAGGAACGACTTCTCCCTTTTCAACAAACAGACCATCGCTTTTCACGACAATCTGGTTGTTCGACTCCTTGGACACCAGCGTATTCGTATCTACCTTGGCATACAGCTTGTTATCCGATCCGGTTACTATGATGTTGCCTGCATTGGTAGATACCAAATCAGAAGGAACGACTTCTCCTTCTTCGACATACAGCTTATCGTTTTTGATAACAAGACTGTTTCCGGCTTCTGGAGATACCAGATCGGACGCTTTTACAGGATCGACTTTGGCGAACAGTTTGCTGTCCGTTCCCTTGGTGATTATGTTGTTGGCATCTGTAGAAATGAGATCACCGAGGACAACATCTTTTGTTTTTTCAACAAACAACCCACCGTCCGATCCCGTCGTGATAGCGTTATCTGCGCTATCCGATATGAAATCTTTCGGATTGGACGGATCCACTCTGGCATACAGCTTGTTATCCGATCCGGTTACTATGATGTTGCCAACATCTCCGGAAACAAGATCACCGGCTACAACGGAAGCTGCCGTCTTATTAACGTAAAGCTTGCCGTCCGTTCCGATTTCAAGAATATTGTTTTCCTCGCTCGATACCATATTGGCTGGCTTGACGATAAGCTTCCCGTCTTCCGCCACTTCCAGCATGTTCGGCGTAATAGCCGATACGATTTCGTTAAGATCGGATCCGCAATTCAGGGCCTCGCAAATAGCCGCTTTATCTTCCGGCGAAGCACTGGTGATAGCCGCCTTAAGCTCCTCCGTAAAGTTTTCACATGAAACCAAATTAACCATACTCTGTCTCCTATAAACAACCGCTGTTATTCACTCGCCTGCCATACTGCCTTGAACACAGAAGGCTTGACAGTATTCCATTCATCGTCATTCCATTTGACTTCTTCCGAAGGCAAATATGTTTTATCGCCGTTTGCCGTATCCTGCCAGTTCACGAAAGTGAATCCCGTTCGCGTCGGCGTGTTTCCCGACACCGTAAACCCGACGGCAGGATTATAAGACTGCCCGGACGGCATATTTTCGGCTTCCCCATCCGTCGTATAGCTCATGACAAATTCCCATACTGCATATAACGTCAGGCTATATCGTTCGGCTATTGGCGATCCCACTGCATAATTAACGGTCTTGCAATCCGGTGACTTGCTCCATCCCCTGAACACCGTGTTTTCAGGCTCTTCGCTCCATGCCGGTGCATTTACCGACTTGCCTGCTTCGACGATCGCCTTGGCCGGGACTTCTCCCCCTATGCCAGAAAACAGATTTACATAAGTGATCGCTATGGTCTTGGTTATCGGCTTGTCTTGTGGACAAGTCATGTCAACAGGCTGGTATGTCCCGTCATTGAACAATATCCATGTCCTGTCACATCTTTCGAATGTGCCTACAGCCAGCTTCGGCATGGATAGTATATGAACCTGAACCGGCTTGCCCGTTACAAGTTCTATTCGGTATGATTACAGACGGCCTTTCCTCATCGTCATCGCTTTTTTTCGGAAAGCAACCGCATGACGGAAAATCAAGCGCCTCACCGACTGCATATCCTATAAGATCTCCACCATCTGCACCGCATCCTGCGTTGACTTCTACCGTAGCCCCTTCTCTTGGAGACGGATAAATGTAGCCTATCGTCGTTCCGTCACAATCCTGTAGCGCAACTGTGGCATCAGGCGGTTGCTGGTCCGGGCGGAAAGCCGCCCCTCCACCGGGCAATGGCATGGTAGCAAAATAACCGCACGGAGTTTCCGTCGGCTTCCATCTCATCTCATTGCATACAGTAGTCTGCTGCTTGTTGATGACGTGATCAATACAGGCTTCTACACCGGTATCGGTCCATTCACGAGTTTCTTCATTGCGCCATTCCGTCTGGCCGTACTGGTTTACGTATTGCCGACTTATCTGATACGTATCGGAATCATCCGTCACTATGCAGTTTTCACGACCGGTAGCCGTCCATATCGCCCCGCTGGTATCGACCTCAACCCAACGCAAATCATTGCAACGATTGGTCTGCTGCTTTTCGAGCTTGCCGGATTCAGAAGTTCTGGTTTCTCCGGTATCGACCCATGAAACCGTTTCCCCATCTTCCCATTTCAGTTGACCATACTGGCTCCTGTATTCGTTGCTTATCGTATAGGTATTGGACTCTGCGCTTGCGTTTATGCACCGGAAATTTCCTGTCGGAGTCCATACAATACCTTCGTCATCTACAAGAACCCAACGAAGGTCATTGCATATAGTGGCCTGCTGCTTGCGTACCGTACCGCTGCCCGTGTCTTCGATAACCCCGGTGTCTGTCCAGTCCCGGGTTTCTTCGACTTCCCACTTTCTCTGATCGAACTGGTTGATATACTCCCGTTCCACCGTATAAGTGGCAGAAGCGGTATCATCGCCTATATCGCACCGGACATTCCCGGTCGCCGACCACTGCACCTCCGACTCGTCAACATCCACCCATCGCAAATCGCCGCACTGATCCGTCTGCTGACGCTGTACCTTGTTATCCGTCGTAATCTGATACTCACCGGTATTTGTCCAGACAAGATCCCCGCATTCTATCCAACGAGTGTTGCCAAGACCGTCGTCTTCCTGACATTCCAGTTTGTCTGTTTTGACATTGCATCGCTGCTTGTCATTGAGCTGCCAGTCCGGCTCCGCACATATTACCGGACATCCTCTCATGCCCGGATCAAGCTTGTTTGTATTGGTAGTCGTATTGAACAGGGCCATGACGGAGGCAGTCCCGATACCATCGCCTTTGTACACCGCCACCATCAGGGTGTTCTGGGGAGCATCGAGAACGATAACCGGATTGTCCTTCGTCATTCGTACCGGCGGATATTCTCCCGCTGCCGTACATTCCCCGCATACCAAGGGCTGCGACGCTTCTATTTCAGGCTCTTTTTGCGGAACCGAAATACAATCGCAATACTGTCCCAGATCTCCTGCTTTTATTTTTAGGATGTTAAAGGTGATTTCATCCCCTTCAATAAGCCCTATACCGCGTATTGTTACCTGATGTCTGAACCCGAATATCGGACTTACATTATTGAACTCACCGGGATTGAACAGATTGAACCATCTCGTTTTAGGATCGACATCAATCATATTCCCCTCCTTCGTTTATTGCGTTTATAGCCGATGCCGTTTCATCCACCGTCCAAGGAATAAGGCCCATGACGTGATCGTTCAACATTCTCGTCTCTGTGGATTGCATGGTCAGCCTGAACCCCACTATGTCGTCCTCATCCTTGATGTGCCGTACCGCCCGCATGGGCTGGCCTTGAGGCGCGCTTATGACGGCGACAGGATTGTTTTTCTTCAATATGACAGGAACCCCGTTATATTGAAGAACGGCCTTGGATGTAACAACAGGAGGAGTGACTACAGGAGGCGGACACTTGCACATTTCAGAATCCATGCCGGGAGCATATACAAGCTCGAAATGAACATAGTCCTCATCGTTCAATCCCATCGCAACAAAGGTAAGCTCCCCTCCTACCGGTATTTCGAAAACACGAGATGCATCAGACAGGCTTCCCTTGTCCAGCAATACTTCCCTGTCAACCTTCGCCATTGCAGTTCTCCATGATCTTCATCATTTCGTCACTTACCGTGTTTACAACCGTCTGCAACATGGTGACGTCGCCTATCGGAAGATCAAGGTCTATCTTCTTGTGCCAATACACCAGCTTTACGCCATTGACCTTGCCGCCATTCTGCACATGAATATTACGCTCCATGCCTGATCTGTTGGTCAGTTTCATAATCGCCGACCCGGTCGGATCATATCCTGTAACCGATCCGAAAGCGTCCCATCCGATATGGTAAAGTCTTGCTCCAACCGGTACACTTCGTCCTGCTATTTTTATTTCCATGTCTTACCTCGTCATATTGGGGAAATCTGATTCAAGTTATAACTCTGTACTCCATTAGGCTGTACTACGTTCGATGCAGGGATATTGCCGGACCTTCCGTCAAGTGTAGGTGCCTGTGGTCCGGCTGGAGTTACGCCCTGTACCGGCTGATTGGCGGCAACGGCCAAGGCGTTTTCTATGACCGGATCGGTCAAGCCAAGGGCGTCTATCGGAAAGCCAGCCTGCTCAAGCAACTGGCGAATGGCGTATTCTATGGGCTTCTCAAGATTGGGAACTCCCTGTGACCGCGCTCCAAGCAACGATGGTAAAATCTGCTGCTGTTTTTGCGCTTGCAGGTCTTCTTTGAGAAGGCCAGTTATGCCACGGACTTGCAAATTTATATCCTGACCGTCTCGCAGCTCCGGCTCATTAATCATAAGATATTGAAATAATCCTGTAAACATGGGTTCTAACAACCGCATATCCTCATTGATAGCCATACCCTTGATCGTTCTCAATGCGTTGGAAACCCGCTGCGTATATTCGCCAAGGCTGGATCTGCCGAAGTCCTGTGCGCTATACGCAAACGCCGGAATACCGCAGTCTTCATCCGCCATGCGCAGAAAACCGGATATCTGTGTCATGATCAAATGATATTGCGCCGATACCGTATTCATGGTTCTCAACGCATCCGGCATACTTCCCGTCGCTCCGAACCTTTCTTCCACGCCATATCCGAAACCGGGCTGAAGATTTCGTGCATCATTCGGATCTGAAAATGCGCCCGGATTGTACAAAACGGGCGGTCTGGCCGACCAGTCAACATTATGCTCGAATGTGTGAAGCAATCTGTTGACGCGCTGCTCCGTGTCCCACAACATTCCCGCCAGACCGACATAATCGAAATGGCTTGATCCAAGCTCGACAAACGGGGCACCAAAATAGGTTCTGGTCTCTCCTTCCGGTTCCTTTATAAGCAGACATCTTATCGTTCTGCCGCCCACGATTTCCACTCTGGCGCTCATATAATCAAGAGTGTCTATGCCGTGGATGCCATAATCCGCCAGCTCACTGCCGGAAAAATAGCCCTCATGAATCAGAATCGGTATCTTTTCGTCCAGATCCCAGAAATCATTGTCATCGTTTCTGTCCGTGGATTCTTGCAATATCCATACCCAATCCCGGTTTTTCGTTTCGAACTCTTCCAGCACATCCCGAATGGCGCTTTCGTTATATCCCGGCGTCTTGGCGCACTGAATCAGTTGGGCCTTGGTTATGTAGGTTATCTCCGTGTTTCCCGTATTGGTTTGCAGACTGCCGTCCTTGCCGTCGTCTATCGGGTAAAAGTCATGTACACTGACATATCCGAACGTCGGCATGACAACCCAGTCACGCTTCACTCCGGACGTTCCGGTATATGAAATATAAGGTTTGGCTCTCCATATCGGAAACCGCATGTAGCCCATGCCGTAAAGCGCCTGATCCCGCTTCATGCCTATGTACGCCTGCCTGAATCCGCCTTCTATGGATATGTCGCGCATACGCGTTTGCATGCGCATGGCCGCCTGCGATGCTTCAGTGACTATACGTGCCTGCTCTGCCTTTTTAAGCGCTATGGCACGTTCCTGCAAAAAGTATTTCACCCTGTCATCAACCTTGCCTTTTGAAGTCAACAACAGGGACAGATCCGCAATACCGGAATCCTGCGCATGACGGTACACTTCCTGCATGAGATAAAACCGTATGCGGTCAAGGGTTCCCTTGTCTATGGTAGGCTCCGGCGTGGCCTGACAGGTAGCCATAGCATCAAGTTGCGGCAAGACAAGATCGACTCCCCAGTTTACCGTCGCGTTGACTTTCTGCTGTGTAACGCCATAATACCGCGACGGCGTAAACCCGAACGCCATCTCTATATCCGCCGCATCTTCCGCCGTGTATTCACGCGCGTATTGCTTCTGCGCCCGTATTCTGGCGCTCCACACCGTCTTTCCCTGATGCTGTATATAAGACTGCTGACGTTCGTATGAACGCCTTGTACGAGCAGCCGCTATCTCGGCAATTTTATCCTGCCCCTTCGGAGACAGTCGTTTCTCTTCCGCCATTCGAAATTCCTATCTGCTGTTCCATCCTCCAAGCGCACGAGGCTTTCTGTTCTGCATAGCCAGAATATCAGACAACCGCATGTTGTTGTATGTCATGTCGTACGCTTCTTCCGACATCTCCATTCCCTTGAGCTTCATGCGACCGTTCAACAAATCCGCCCCGCTTGTTGCGAGATATATGGCAAACGTTTGCAGGGCATCCGCAAAATGGCTCGTCCAGTCATGAATAGGCACCTTGCTTAAAATATTGCGCTCCTGATCGAACGCAAACCTGTACTGCTTCAACGTGTCCAGAATGAAAGCACAGTCCTTCGCAGGATCGTCAACCGGCTCTTCGCTCTTGTTCACTTCCATTATCCGTATGAGCTGCGATGACGCCGATATGCCGTCGCTCTTTCTCGACGGCTTGCCTACCGGCGTGAACTTTATCCCGTAATTCAACGCCTCCGCATACCGTGATATCCCGTCAAGATCCCACGTCTTGGACATGACATCATGCGGACCGACATGCTCACCGTACCGGTACGGCTTTGACCTCAACTCTTCCGCGCAGGTGGCAAGGCCCCTGTTTTTTATAGACGACCAGTCTATAAGCCGCGGGACACGATTTATAATCTGCCAGTACAATATGACCGTACCATCCGCAGAGCCTATATCCCACGAAGTATGCACCGGGTATCTCGGATCGTATTTTATGGGGAACGCCCTGTCCCTTTCGCATTCGACCAGCTCTTCAGCCCATACGGCCCCTACTACCGCGGCTTCCCATTTGGACTCGAACTCCTGTGAAAACAGCGCGTCACCGAGCACCGCCCCGTATCTCGCCCTGTATGTCTGCCTCGTCTTGTCAAGAAGCTCCTTGGAAAACACATTGACATCGTATGCGGACAAATGGCTGGCGTAGCTGTGCGGATCCGCCTTGGCGTCCATATACTCGTTGTAGAAGTGATTCTTTCCACGAACGGAAGATACATGTATGGACCACCCGTTGTTTTCGAGCAGCATAGGCTCGAAATAGGCGAAAGCGTCGGGACGGGATATCGCCGCTTCCGACATGACTATGCCGACGGGAGACCCGCCGACCAGACTGTCGATGTTGTCCGACCCTATCAACTGCCACACGGAATTATTGTGGAACGTTATTTTCATCGACTGGTTGTCGACGTGACGTATAAGCTCCGGCGGAAAAATGTCCTTCCACCGTTCACGCTGCGTCACCGGATTGCGCATGTCCCACAACACCTTTCTGGCCTGCGCATACTCCGGCAGACAGTGATAGTACACACCAACCCGCTGATGCAGCTTCACCGCCGTTATGTGCATGGCGACCTCGTCCTTGCCTAGCCGACGCGCCCATGCAAGCACCGCTCGCCGAAAGGTCGGCTTCATGGCCTCCCTCCACACCGGCACCTGATAGAACCGCGGCTTCCATCCGTACGCGGGCAATGTGATATTAGCCATCTCCCGCCTCCCCGCCGTCTGTCGATGCATCAGGGCAGCACTCCATTATGGTACCACCCGTATCCGGAAACGTCGGATGATGCACTACGGGAAAGCCCGGAGGCTCGCACATGATGACGTTCACCTTAATGGTGAAACATTCGCTGAAACCATTCTTCAAACGAATGGAAAGACGATATACACCGTTTGGAAGATCGTCAGGTACAGGCCCTATCTTCACAGCACCCTGATTTTCCGTGTCCTCTTCCACCCTGACGGCTACGCCCGTACAGTTTCCGCATAGCCACGCCGTCGAAAGCGGGGGACAGTCCGACTTGCCAAGAACTATGTATGGATCATCCTTCGTCACTGTTATCATAAAGGCTCCGACGCAATCTTTCTTCTTTCACTCGGGTACAGACATCAAGCACAACGGCAAACAAAACGATACCAAGCAATACAAAAGCGGCAACGGTAAAAACCGTTCCGGTCATCAGGGCCAGCACCACGGCGATCGCCAACACCAAGACCCTTGTACCGGCGCAGCATTGGCAATATGGTGCGAACAGTTCCAGAAATTGCTGAACACCGTTCAGTGCGTCGATATGATCGCAGTGACACGGATTGATTTTATGATACCACGCGGCATCAGGGTCAGGCGTATAAAACTCTTCTTCCGGCGTCATTTTCTGTTTCTGCCTTTCGTGAACCCGACAGGCATCAGTCCCAAAATAACCGGCGGTCTGGAAAGAACGCCCTGCTCGATCGCATTTACCGCAAGGTCTCTCGGCGAAAACCACCGTCTCGCCTCGACGATCCCGTCTCCCGTCACGTTGGGGCCTGTAGCCCTAAACGTCATTCGCGCTCCTTCTCCGGACATCGGCGTGAAAGTCGTATCTGTTTCGGCGTCATACACCTTTTCGAACATTCCCGGCCTGACATGCCCCCTTGCGTCCATAATACCCATTCAATTCCTCCTGTGTCGGCATTCTGTATTTGTCCGGCTCCCTCCATATGGCAGACAACGTGTGGTGCCTTGGATAAGACGATGGACAACTGCATAATATAATAAACACCTCGTTGTCCGGCTTGTATACCGCCGGCATTCCCCTGACAAGTATTCTCGCCTGATCCGGTGTCATTTTTCCGCCGGGGGTTCTTCCACGTCCGGAATGTCGGACAACGACGAAAAGTCCTGTATGACCACTTTAAGCGGCCCGCCGTCCGGATTCACCAGCGCCTTTTTCTCGATGAACATCGGATCGTGCGCCTTTGCAAGCGCCAGCAGCAACGAGTCGCTGTACTGCTTCTCGACGCCTACCACTTCGCCCTTGTAATACACGCTCTTGTCCACGCCATTCACGCCACGGCGTATGACTTCCGCCCGGATCTCTTCCACGATATTGGCCCGGACATCCTGCTCCATCTCGCGAAACTCGTCACTTATCTCGCGTTCCTTCCTTATTTCCGCGAACGGGATCCCGGCCATCGTCGCCGCCTTGCGCTCCAGCCCTTTCGTCTCCCTTAACGCGTTGAGATACCGTCCTATAGCTTCTCCGTTCATTCAATCCTCCTCTGCATGAACCTAGCATAAAGCCCCGCTACAGTCAATAAAAAAAGCCCACACATATTTCTATGTGCGGGCTTCCAAAGGATCACGAAACTACTTGAGTACGAGAATCAGGTCTTCTGGTATGGACCAGTCTTTATTCTACACCATTCTTTTCCGTCTTTGCAAGAAAGTCGTAATATCTTTCCGTCACCGCATACTCCACATGTCTCATGAACAGCCGTATGTCCGTCACCTCCGCCCCCGTCTTGTACAGGGCATAAACCAGCAGCTCCGTCGCCACGTCCGTCGCCACGTCGTGCCTGTCGTAGTCGGACAGGCGAATGAACTCTATGGAAGCCAGTGTGTCTTTCGACAACTGGCCGACGATGTCATTTATCCGCTGCACGGTCAAATCTTTCCGTCCTCGTCCAGCGCCGCTCCAAGCGCCGCGTATCCTGCCAGATCGACCCACGAATCCCGCTTGCCCTTCGTCGTCAGTCGCGAGATCTTCAGCAGCGACATCATGGCCGCCACGTCCCGTGGCTCCACCGGTGTGCCGAGATACGCTCCCCACATGACCGCTATGCGGGAAAACGACGCGTACGACGACCCGTAGTCCTCGCTCCTGTCTCCCGTCACGACCGCCTTGGCTTCATCCAGCAGTCTGGCCGCGCCGTCCTCCTTCGACGCCGTCACCGCCTTTCTGCCTATCTCCGTCGCCACCCGTTCCTCATATGTCATCATGCTTCTTCTCCCTTTCGTTTTCCTGTTTTATCAGCGTCGTCACCACGATGTCGTCCGCCTCCGCCACCGACAGCAGCCTCAATGCCGCCCTCATCCGCTCCACTCCCGCCTTCGCCGCGTCAAGCTCCCGCTGCGTCACAGGTGAAAGATAGTGAATGCGGTTTATCAACTGCCTTACCGGCTCGAGCCCGATATTTATGCCCTTGCGCTTCTCGATGATCCCGAACACGTCAAGGAACCCTCTTGCCGCCGGAATCAGCCTGTACGTCTCTCCATACATCATGTCGGAAAACACCGCCTCGCCTTTTTCGGAAACGGACAGCGTCCCCCGTGTATCAAGCTCGCTGATCATGTCGTCTATCGGCGCCATGATATATGACACCAGTACGGGGTTCGACGAGAGCTTCGGCGAGAAGCGCTTCGGTACGTACTTCCTGTTCCGCCTTTTACCGCCCGCCACGTCATGCCCTCCCTTCCCCGGGCTCCGCGACCGTCGGCTTGTGGCAGGGCCAGAATACCTCCCACAGTTTATTGTCCATTTTTATCACCGGGATCTTTTTGTCTCCGAACAGCCCGTACAGGCGTTTCGTCCTCGTGAATTTGCCGTCCCGCTTCATCCGCGCCCAATGTCCCGCCTTGACATCCTCGATGAACGAAACATGACCGTCCGGCTCGAACACCACATCGAGCAGCGCTTTCGGATACTCCCTCTGCGGACTTCTTATTTCACGAAGCCCCGCTTTTTGCAAACGTATCTCGCTGTCGAACGTCTCCCTGTTCTTCGTGAACAGCACAAGCTCTGCCAGCATGACGCGCTCCCGCTCCCACGCAATGACACTGTAGTCCCGCTGGTCTCTCAAAAACACCGCCTTTCTCATACCCTGTTCTTTCTTCTCAATGCCCGTCGTACATCCTTTCCGGATACCGTCTCTCCATATCGACGACAAACACATACTGAAACGCCGCTATCGTTCTGTCCAGCGTCTTCAACACGGCATCCGCCGTCGCCTTCTCCACCGTTCTCCACCTGTCCCCGTCCACCACCTTGTCCGCCAGCCCGAGCTTTTCCGCCGCCTTTTCCTCCTTCATGGCATCACAGAACCTCATCGCCCTTACATCGGTCACGACATACTCCATACCGCGGGACTGTACCGTCGCGTTCACCCGTACCGGAAAATGCACGCACAACGTACTTCCGTGGATATCGGAAAAGAATCTGACCGGATCGCCCCGCTCGTTACCGATTATGAAATCGTCTGAAACAACAATCGGAAACGGCACGACAAGCCGCGTCGCCGACAACGGTTTGTCCCTCATCAGCCTTTCGAAAAACTCCTTTTGTTGCAGCCTCATGACACGTCCTCTGTCGAGTACAAATTACCGCCCGCATGAACCAGCGTCTTTTGTCCTGTCACAAGCAGAAACAGGGTCCACGTCGAATAGGATATTTCCGTCAGCCCATACTCGTATCGCCACCATGTGTTTCTCGTTATCTTCAGCAAGTCCGCCACCTTCTGTAGCGTAAGTTTCAGTTTTTTCCGTGTCGCCCGTATTTCCGCCGGTGTCGGGGGAACCCATTTTTCCTTCATTTACCACCTCCTTTTTTTTCAAATTGTACTACAAATTGTAGATGTCAGCAACCGGTAACCCGGAGACTCTTTCGTATGTAATGGGGTAGAGGGTCATATACGTTATGACAAGTTGGTGCTATACGTACTTGTCATATTGCAGGTTATAAAACATGAAGTGTATGCGCATTCATAAAACATGAAGTGTATGGTGACAAGTTGGTGCCTTTATGGGCTGCAACTCGCAACCGGGAACTGGCTGTTTGTAGGGAGCAGGGCGCTATGCCTGCCAGCAAAGGAGTCACACCATATAGGGTATAGGGGTGGGGAAACCGGGTACAGGGGGTATATTTCAAGTTAGTAAGCACCCACTACCATCTCCTCGCGCGCGTACGTGTGTGCGCGTTATATTTGCTACGCTGCCATGTGTAAAAAAAAAAATAAAAATGTGTAAAAAGCACTTGACAATCTATCGCACATGCTACACAATGTAGCCATAAACCGATCACACAACTACATCAAGGAGAGCGAGCCATGTATTACATCATCATTAACAACAAGTGGACACCCATTACCGCCAAGACATTGCGTGGTGCCAAAAGACAGGCAACCCGACGTGGTGCGGACGTCGTATATGAGACGCGCGAGAGTGACCGCAAGGACAGGTATACCGGAGAGGCCGTTAATGCACTGATTAGCGTAGCCAAAAAAGGATTGCACTGGACAACAAACAGTATGGGATATACATCCCGCATAAGTCCTGACAAGTGGATTGACACAGAAGAATTTGTCGAATACATGCCGGCAAATATATTACCGGTATAAACAAGGAGAGCGAGCCATGTATTACATCAGAACAGGTGATAGCTACAGGCAGCTTACAGCCAAAACGTTGCGTGGTGCCAAGAGACAGGCTACACAGGCAGGGTGCAACAAGGTCTATGAGGTGTGTAACAGCAAGCTTATAGACAGTCGCACGGGGAAAGTAATCAACATGCTGTTATGCGTGTCAAGAAAAGGCGGCATGTATACGTACCGAAACGGTGGTTTTATTGATATGGCTCCGCACATATGGTGCGACGGCACGAATTTTTTAACCTTTTTGCCGGCGGGAAGCCAACGCCCATAACGATTATAAATAAATGTTATGTATTATATTGACACTAAAACATCACTGACTGGACGATACACTCCGATAAAGGCCGGCAGCCGGCGTCAGGCAAAACAGATTGCAGACAGCGTAAACAGCGCAACGGTGTACGAGACGCGCATATCGGATTGCCAACTGAAAAACCGCCTGTATTGTGTGGCGTATAAAAAATATGGAGAGTGGACAGACTGTGACAACTATATACAACTTGTGCCATCGCGCGCATTGCCAGCTTGATAAACCGGCCATTTGGCCGGTTTTATTTTGGCAAAATGAAATAAAAAAAGTGCAAAAAAAACTTGACAATGCCTTATACATGCTACACAATGTAGCTGTTGATTAACCAAAAGGAGAAACGAAATGAACTTATCGAGCATTAAAGAGCTGCGCATAATAAAAACAGATACGCAATTCGAACGGACGAATTACCGTGTTCTTGCCAGTTATACAGACATCGGTGTGTACTCTAACGGTTATGTCGGCAATATAACGACGGCCAGCGAGCACTCCATAAATGACGCTCTGAAACACTTCAACGAGCTGTCTGACATTCTGGTAAAGGACATATGCTATGTTTCGATCAGACGGAAAGAAGGCGACCGGTATCAAGTATTTTATCGCTACGACACCGGGGAACACGCGAAAACCCAGTTCGTTCACGTAAATTACCGCGGTGACTTGCTGTCCAAGCTGTCGGAGCATTTCAACATGCCGTGCGATTTTTACCCGACATTCATAGGATATATCAACGATATTGACATTCAGGAGCTTGTAAATTCCATTGACATATCATCCGACGACAGACGCGAAGACATAGAAAGCCTGCTCGAAAACCTGACAGACGGTGGCGACGTGCAATATCAGGGTGAATGGTATCCGGGCCGTCTGATTGCCGAAAACAACTTTACGGATTACATAAAAGAACTGGTCAGTGAATGCTATAACCTTGATGACGTACCGAACTTTGTAGAAATAAACTGGGAAGCTACGGCCTGCAATTGCAAGATTGATTACTCCGCCATACTCATAAACGGCACAACGTATTATTACAGGTGACAGCATGAAAACCATAACACTGTACGAGTTCAATGAGCTATCCAAGGAAGCGCAAGATACCGCCATCAGAAACTATTGTCCGCATTATGACATGGATTTCGTGATCAAGGAGGAAACGGAAACGCTTGAAGAGCTTGGGTTTACGGATGTCAGCCTGTGTTACCGCATCAGTTTCTCGCAAGGCGACCACGTAAAGACGAACGGTGACATATCGTTCGCAGACGCTGTAAAACTGACAGGATATAAACTGTCAGTTTTAAAAACAAAAGTCATAGATGACCGGGTGGAACTGGAAATAACAGGTTCCCGCGTCAATGTCAGCTGGTATTACGACCGTGATCTCAACTATGTAGACGCGACAGTTGCCGCAGTCGTCAGGGAGCTTGAAGACTGGATAGAAAGAAACGACAAGGCAATTTACCGCCGGCTTTCGGATGAGCTGATGGAGCAGTTGTCGGATGAATCCAAGCGTGCCGATCTGGAAGCGTTTCCAGACACGTGGTATTTCGAAAACGGTATCAGGGCGCTTATATAACCAAAAGTAATATGCCCTAGAACGCGTTTAAAGGCCCTTCAGAGCGTTTTCAGGACTTCAGGCTAGGGTAGTACCCACCCAACCGTAAAAACGCAATACAGGCCGTTCTGACGCGTTCTAGGGCATTCCAGCCAAAGGAGAACGATCATGCATTACACAGAACTCAACAGGGAAGCACAACTTCGCGCATTGTCAGACGCCTGTTCCACTTTAGCCAATGACAAGGACAAATACACGCCGGTAATAGACAAGTTCGTCAAATCGGATCCTGACATTCACAACGCGGTATGCTCCGGCACCGTTACCGTGGGCTTATACCTTGTCAATGACGAAATACCCTTTTCCGTATGGACGTGCAAGGATGCAAACCGCGATTTGCTGAAACGCATTTCCGTCTTGTCGAACAGACTGGATGAAGCCCTGAAAGATGAATTTCTGTATTGGTCAACCCTTGCCTGCGCATATCCCCAAGACGACATGCTCATGGGCCTTGTGATGAATACGGATTACAACGAGGACGGCACTATCGAACAATGCCAAATCCCCCTAGAACGCGTTTAAAGGCCCTTCAGAGCGTTTTCAGGACTTCAGGCTAGGGTAGTACCCACCCAACCGTAAAAACGCAATACAGGCCGTTCTGACGCGTTCTAGGGCATTTACAAGGAGCAAGGACATGATGATCAAGATATGGTTTCGAAATTTCAATTTCTATATTTCAAAGGATGAGGTGGCAACTTTCGTTTCGGACGCAGACCCGGGCGACAGGACAGCAGGCTACCGCGTGTCTTTCTGCTGGCCCATCAGAACGCCGGCTGGCAAGATGACAGTTACCCTTTTCGAACGACTGGCAGACTAGAGAAAGCTGCCGGCAGCAAACAGCGCGTCAGGGAAAAGCCTGACGCGCTTTTCTTTTTTCAAACGATACCGACTTGCAGCGCTTTGTGCCGTCCATTTTCCAAGTTGTCAGGTGCGACTAGCAAAAGTTTCCCGTAAGCAATATTGCCTGTAGGAAATACACAAGTTTTTTTTGTAAACGCTTTATCGACGGCGCAATTTTTACCTTTGTAATAACGGGCGGAAAGTACTTGGAAAATTTTTTATTACTGTATAAATTTACAGTATAATTTTTTGTTTCCTGCTCAATTTCATTAATTCCAAAAAAAAAAAAATCAGAAATGTACGAAATTTAATGGAATTTACTACAGTATTTAACACACAATGAAATTTTAGATATCCAACCAATAACGCGTAAATAAAAATTGGCTACCTAAATTTTCATCAGATGAAAAAAAATATTTCAACTCAAAAGGCGCCTCACGAATGTTTATAAAATTGTCATATATTTTTATTCCACATATATCTAGATTAAAGTAAAATAATCGAAGTACTTGAAAAAAATCAGCAAAAATATATTGTCATGCAAATTTATTCGTGCTAGAATGCCACTGTCTGTAACATTTTATGAAAGGATCCGATATGAAAAGGCGGCGGAAAAATGTCCAGTCGGACTACGACGGTAGCTTGTACGGAAGCACGCATTTGCCGAAGATGCTGTATGCCATGACGTGGAAAATAGATTATGACAGGCTGTCTCCTGTCATAGTGAAAAGCAGGTTGAATGAAGGGGATATCATGTCAAATCTGATGCATGTGTCCTGTCTTTTCTGTCCTGCGCTTGTAATAAACGGATGGCCGGTTGCCTATATAGAAGGGGCGGAAAATCCGTCCATTCACCCTCTCCTGAATGGACGGGAGCTTGTACCTTATCCCGGCATACCGGAAGAATACAAGGTGTGTATGGAAGTCGTGGCAAAGGCGTATGGCCTGACTGTTAGCGACGGGACGGCAGAATATCCTGTTCTGTCGGACAGGCCGGACACGTGGCTCATGTCCCGTATAGAGGGGACACGGCAGACCGGTATGCAGCCACAGGCGAAAGAGCTTGTTGAATCCATATGCGAGATTGTGTACAGAACGGAATATGGCTGCAATGCGAACAGACAGATCAAGCAGAGAGTGGCGACGGTAGAATGGGCCAACCGTATGTATTTCTATCTGATGCGATATATGAAGAAAGAAGGGTATGCCGGCATTCTGGGAACGTTCGTGGAATGGATGAATGAATTTGCATTGCACGTGACGGCGGAAGAAGCGGTGGGAGTGACATCTTACTGGAGAGGCGCGAAACCGTACGAAAACAAGGCACCGTCCGTGTCGAGATATGATGCATGGCCTTTACCGTATCAGGCAAGACTTGATCTTTATATGCGACTTGTGCCACAGGGCGGCAAACCGTTTCCGCCACCGGCTACTGAAGTGGCATGGCACGAGGCGCATGAGAGACAGACGGCGGAAAAGAGAAGGGCGGAAGCGAGAGAGCGGTATGCAAGAAGCAGAAAGGCGGCCAGAAAGGCGAAACCGGCAGCGTACGGTGACACACTGGATGACATACTGGAGGGCATGACGGTAACACGCCCAAGAAACAAGGGCTTGATAGCGTTGAAGAACGGACAGCGCATACTGACTTGCTGGCCTTCACCGTACCGGGAGCAACTTGTCGATATGCTGATGCCGGTCATACAGCAGTTTATAGACGAAAAGAAAGAGGAACTGGTGAAGATGCTGTGAAATGAGTGGTCATGCATGGCTCCGTAATGTAACATGTGAAGTCACGACATGTATCGAATGAATGGGTACGATGGATAAAGACAACATTACCGCAACGGGATCCGTACAGGGCGCGTCCCAGACACCGGCGGAAAAAGGGACGACGGAACACAGGCTGTGGGGAGCGAGACAGGAAGAATGGGCTGCATTTTCAAAACTGGCGCTGCCTGACATCAGGCCGATCGTTTCCAATCCGAACATTCCGACACTGGCGTCAATCAAGGCGGGAAAGCCCACACGAGGCGGAAAGACGTGGCTCAAGGTGCCGTCACGGAAGTACACGTATTCCGACATCGTGTCCGTATCCGGCTTCAAGGGCTGGCCGTCGTACAGGACGACGGAAGATGACATCAGGCAATGGTCGATTGATGCAGACCTTGGCTTCGGGCTGGTAGGCAATCTTGTGAAGGCCATTGACATAGACATTGACGATCCTGTGCTGGCCCAGTCGGTTGACGACTGGCTGTGCCGGTATATGGACGCCGATCTTCCGTACAGGTCAAGGACGAACTCGCCAAGAAAGATGCTCGTTTACCGGCTGAAAGACCCGGAAAAAGGCAGAAGCAAGATCGTGGTGCCTATGCCGGAAGGGATGAAAGGGCAGGTCGAGTTTCTGTTTGACAAGAGTTTTTTTGTAGCGTGCGGACGCCACCATACCGGGGCGTTGCAGACGTGGACGGATCTTCCTGAACGCTATGAGGACTTGCCTGTACTGGACAACGCCCGGATAGAGGACATGATAAACGCCTTCATAGCGGAGTTTTCACCGGCGTCGTCTCCTGTTTCGTCCTCACTGTCTTCGTCAGTGGCGGTAACGGACAGGCAGGCATTACAGGTTGACGTGGAAGACGACCTGTACAGGTTCGTTCTGGATTCTCCGTGGTTCAATGGCATCGGGCCATCGGGAGAAGTGTATGTCCTGTGCCCGTGGCGGGAGAGCCACACGGCAAAGGACGGCAAGGCGGATGAGACGGTGTTTTTCCCGAAAGGGCTTGGTGGACGGGAGCATCCCGGCTTCAAGTGTATGCACACATCGCACGGCCCGAAGAACATAGCGGACTTTACGGCGGTAGGCTACGTGCCGGAGGACTTTCCCGTAGCGAGGATAACCGACCCGAGACCTTCACTTCACCTTTTCGAGAGAAACAAGCTCGGCATTGCCAAGGCGTCCCTGATAAACATCATCAATGCGCTGCGCTGGCTGAACGGCCACGAGTTCTCGCTGCGGTACGATACGTTCGAGGATGCCATGTGGGTAAGGACGGACGCGAGACCGTGGGAGAGAGTCAACGACAGGCACTATGCGGACGCGGCCATGAAGCTATATACGCTGTGTCAGCTTGACGATCCCAACATAAACAAGTTGAGACAGGCGTTTGACGTGGTATCGGCAGAGAACAGCATAGACACGGGACGGATGTGGCTGGAAGGCACGACATGGGACGGTGTGGACAGAACGGACGTCCTGATGAGGGCCATGTCGGTGGACGATACACCTTATTCGAAGGCATGCATAACCTATTTCATGACCGCAATGGCGGCAAGGCTCGCCAACGACACGGGAACGGGCGTGCAGGCTGACATGTCGCTCGTGCTGGCGTCCCGGCAGGGAGACAACAAGTCCACTTTCCTGAAAGCGCTGTCACCCAGACCGGAGTGGTACACGACGGTGGATATGGCGTCACGGGACGCCGATACGGCGCGACTGATAAGGGGCAAGGCCATCGTGGAACTGGCGGAGCTGCGCGGCATGATGGGCCGGGAAGCGGAGGCGATACGGGCATGGATGACGGCGACATATGACGAGTATGTCAAGAAGTACAAGGAAGAAACGACGCGGAACCCGAGACGGTGTATTTTCGTCGGCACGACGAATCACAGACGGTTTCTGGTGGACCCGACAGGGAACAGGCGATGGTTGCCGCTTCCCGTGGCGTCCTTCTCTTCATCCGGGCGGCATCTCGATGTCGAATGGGTGGAGAACAACAAGGCCCAGATATGGGCGCAAGGGTACGCCCTGTACAAAAACGGCGGTATTCGGTGGCGTCAGGCACAGACGCTTGCGCAAAACGAGCATGACAAGTACCGGCAGCATTCAACCAACGAGCTGATGGTACTGAAATGGCTGACGGAGACGAATTGTACGAGGTTCAGGACGCTGGACGTTCTGCAAGCCTGCAATATACGGGTGAAGTATCCGCAAGAAATCGAGGCGTATCTTGTATCACTGGGCTGGCGGGAAGAAAACGGCCTGTGGACGATATCGCTATATTGACTGTCAATCAACAAGGAGAACGAAATGGAAGTGAAAATATCGGTGGCATTGAACGACAACGATGAACAGGAAAGGGACATGATCCTTGCCCTGTGCGATCTTGTCAGCAGAAAGGTTAACGGACAACCGGCCATGAACGGGACGACGGCAGCCATCAGGACAGGAAGAACGAAAGCCCGGTCATACTCTCAACCGGAGCCGAAACAGGCTGCCGCACAGCCCCATGCGGAAGAAAAACCGGAGCCACAGACACGGGCACAGGCACCCTCTGATGACACGGCGACCATGACAACGGAACAGTCCCATGCGGAAGAAAGACAGGAGCCACAAACACAGGCACCCTCTGATGACACTACGGTGCAGGATGACGAGCTGGACTATACAAGGGACATCCGGCCACTGGTCATCAAGCTGGTTCACGTGACAAGTCAGGAGTTCGTGATGAACTTTCTGAAAACCAAGTTCGGTATCTCATCTGCCATACAGCTTAAAAAGGATGAATACCGCGCAGCGAAGTTGATGCTGGAAGAAGCGATAAACATGAACACTACAGGAGAATGAGATGAAAAAAGGAATGGTATTGAACATGGACGGTGACTGGCTGTGCGTCATCAATGTCGGAACGTATAACACGCACTGCATCATGGAGGATGGGAGTTCGTGCCACTATCTGAACGAGGTTCTGGAAAAAATACCGGTACAGGGCTGGATAACGACGGGAGAAGGCGTATCGGAACGGCTCCGTGGTTTTGTGAAACGGTACAAGGAAAGCGGTTTTGACCGACACATGGCGGGAAAGCAGGAAGTTGTCATTGCAGTGGAGAGGGAGTGGCTGGTTGCGAGAAGAGGGCGGAAAACGACGGGGATGACGAAGCTCTCCGATATCGCAAGCGTCCAGTACTTCCAGAAAGCGGACAAGACATGCTTCAAGTCGTCCTCCGGAGAGCCATTGCTGTTCGTGGACGGTGATGTCGTCAAGGCATACCATAAAATCGTTATGGGCGGATGACCATGAGCCATTCATTGTTTTCGCCCAGTGCAGCCTACCGGTGGACACAGTGTCCCGGCTCCGTGGCACTGGCAAGGGACGTGCCGTCAACGTCCGGTGAGGCGTCCAGAGAAGGCACCATGCTGCACAAGGTCATGGAGAAACATCTGGAGAAAGCCAGACCGCTTGAGACGTTCGATCTGACGAACGAGCAGTGCGCGGCGTGCAGGGCGTGTGCCGGCCATGTCAAAAGCCTGCCGAGACAGGACACGTTCTACGAGCTCAAGGTGTGCTTCGGCCCGGCGGTAGGCCAGCCGGACGCCGAGTGCACCGGCACATCGGACGTGATACAGGTGGACGGCACGACGGTAAGGGTGATTGATTACAAGTTCGGGCGGCGGTATGTTGACCCGACGGACAACCCTCAAGGCATATTGTACATGCTCGGAGCGAGGGAGACGCTCGCCATAGCCGGGTACCGGTTCGACAGCTACGAGTTCGAGATCCTGCAACCACGGGTGGGAGACGACGTGTCCAACGGCGTCTTTACCCTGACGTCGCAGGAGCTGGACGATTGGGCCGGGAAGCTGAAAAAGGACTGCGAGCGGGTGAAGATGGCCCTTGAAACGTATGGCGGAATGCCCGAGACGACATGGAGAGAGCTGTTTCTCCGTCCGTCCGAGAGCGCCTGTACGTTCTGCCCGGCCGCTGCCACCTGCCCGGAGCTGATAGCTATCGCGACACGTGAGGCGGAAGACTTCTGTGCGGACGAGTTCCCGCTGGAGGAGAAGGTGAAAGCGACGGAGCCGGACGATCTGGCCTGCCGTCTGGCCCGGCTGCCGGGACTGAAAGAATATATCAGGGCGGTGGAGGAAGAAGCCATGCGTCGCCTTGTATCAGGCGTGGACGTGCCGGGCTACATGCTCGTCAAGGGGCGGGAAGGCAACCGGGAGTGGAAGGACAAGGAGGAAGCGTTGCTTGCGCTGGCCCACCTGAAACTTGACAGGTCGGACTGCATGACGCAACCCGACCTTATGTCCCCGGCACAGATACAGAACAGACTGGTCGCGATGGGTATGACGAAAAGGAATGCCCGACAGATCATAGACGACCTGACACAGCGCCCGCCAGCCAAACCGACAGTCGTATCGACGGAAAAGGGCGGCGTCCCGTGGGAGCCGGAAAAAGGGGTCATAAACGACTTTAATGGTCTGTAAAATCATTGACAAAGCCATTGACAAAGCCATTGATAAGTAACAAAATGTAGCATATATCGGCATCGGATTTCAGATGTGATTTAAAAGGAGATTGATATGGTAGCGAAAAGAAGAAGCACAGAAGGGTCTGTGCTGATTACGGGCAGGCTTGCGTTTCCGGCCTTGGCCCAACAGGAAAAGTACAGCAAGGACAGCAACAGCAAGCCGAGATACGCCGTCAACCTGCTTGTTCCGAAAGACGGAGAGGAGCACAAGCTGGTAAAGGAAGTGGCTTATGACCTGCTGAAAAGCAAGCTGTCCAATTCCGTAAAGACGCCGGAGCGTCTCGAGGCGGTGATCCGCGGCATCTTTTCGGATCCCAAAGGGTGTTGCGTACGTGACGGGGATATGAAGGCGTATGACGGCTATGAAGGCAATATAGTCATCTCGGCATACAACACGTCCCCGTCCCCGCGTCCGACATGTCTGGACAAGATGAGGCAGGTCATTACCGATCCGGAGGAAATCGCCCAGACGTTTTATTCCGGGTGTTATGTCCACGCCATAATCAATTTCTGGGTGCAGGACAACAAGAACGGAAAGGCGTTGAGAGCGTCTTGCGGTGGCGTCATGTTCTACAAGGATGGCGACCGGTTCTCGGGCGCTGCGATAGCCAAGGCGGAAGATTTCGGAGAGATCGAGGTCGAAGACGGGGATCCGTTCGGAAAGGACGACAATCCGCTTTTTTAGAAACAAGGGGCGTTTTGCCCCTTGTAAGGAAAGGATGCGATGACGGTAAGAGTATTGGTGTTCAAGTGTAATGAGCTGAACGAGTTGGGAAAGATAAAAAGCGGTGTCTATACGTGCACAAGGCCGATCAGAAACCCGAATGTGAGATCGGAGTGGGAATATCTCGGATGTGAAGACGATCGCTTTCTTTTCAAAACCATCCGGTTCCCGTGGCGGCCAAACGTCATACGGTTTCCATACAAGAAAGTTTTTTTCAACTGGACATTGGGTGCGAAAGTGAACATTGCATCGGTCAGTGTCATTAGGGATGAAAAAGAGAAGTTTTACAGGTGGAAGATGGAACTGGAAATCGAGGTCATGGAACCGGAGTTCGAATTTTAAAACAGACAGGAGAGTGAATGAAACTGGAACCGGGAGACATTTTGAAGTGTAAAAACGTTTACTTTGTTTTTACCGGATATGACCTGAATGCCTTTCAGTTTTATGGTATGGGCGGAAAGCGGTTCAGGGTGATCGAAAAAAAGGAGCTTGAGGGTTTCGAACTGGCAGGGCACATACTGCCCGGAAAAGGGATACTGAAAAGGTTTGACGAGTTTATAAAAGGACAGTGAAATGAAGTGTCATAACATTTTTACTCTGGACGAGAACAGGGACGAGCCGACTTTTACAAACGACAAGGGGAAATTCTTTTTACTTGATATTTTGAAAAAGGAAAAAGGAAGAAAGAAATTATTTATATACAAGGCGTTTTTGAACGACGGAACGAAAAAGTTTTTATTGACTGACGGTAAAGAGTGGCTGGATGACAAGGATTCATACGAAGAAATAGCACTTACCGGGCAGCTTTATTTGTATGGAAGGCTGAAATGAACGTACTGCAAGAAAACATGCACCGTGTTTTAGGAATGCTTGTGAAATACGATTCGAATAATTTCACACCGAAGCACCTGCGGGAGTTTGCCGGTAGTCTCGCAAATCTGGCGGACGAACTGGAAGGCAAAAGAAAGTTTAAAACTGGCGATGATATTTACTTCGTGGATCCAAAAGGGGAGGTGATGTGGCTTCCTTTCAATAGTGAATCCGCTACCCATTTAGGGTTGGTTGCATCAGAGAACGCATTTAAAACACGCGCGGAAGCCAGTGACAACATCCTGGTGGTTATGGAGATGTATAAGAAGCTGAAAGGCAAGGGGCTGATATGAAACAGGCGACGATAACAATCATTGAAACAGAGAGCGGACAACTGGATATCAACGTAGCTTTTTGTACAAAGCATGAAGATTCAATCGTCAACGAGGTCGCCATGTTTGCCGTAATGAAAATAAATGAAGATAGAAAAAGCATTGGCGGTAAAGGAAAAAAAAGTCAGGCAATCGGAGAATTTCTGGAATGGGCGCAATCAGAAGGATATTTTCTTGCAAGCTGGCAGCATTTCGGGAACCCGGAGCCTGAAGGCTATGACAGGCTTGTGACAAGCAGAAAGACAATACATCAATGGCTTGCAGAATTTTTTGAAATAGATCAGGACAAGATCGAAAAAGAACGTCAAGCATTACTGGATGAAATAAGGGCAGGTAATCATTGAATAAACATATAAAGTGAAAAGATGAAAAAGTATGAATTATTGAAAGATGACACGGTTACGCTTCCGTCTGGAAAGGTGTTATACAGAATCAGATCGCTTGTTGAACTGGATCCGTTTTTATTGCCGGGATATCTTGGCGGATATATCGAGAGCACAAAAAACCTTGATCAGAATGGCGTAGCATGGGTGCATGATAACGCTCGGGTATATGACAACGCCATAGTAAGGGGTAATGCACATATATTTGAAAATGCCGAGGTGTACGGTAACGCCAAGGTATATGGCAAGGCTTTGGTGCGTGGTAATGCCAAGATATATGGAAATGCTTGGATATGCGGCAGGGCTAGTGTTGGCAATGATGCAATGGTGAAATCACATAACGACATACAATGGTTTTCGAACGTTGGCTCCGAATGCGGGACGCTTACCGCTTACAGAACAGTAAAAGGGGTGTCCGTTACAAGAGGATGTTTTTCAGGAACGCTTGACGAGTTTAAAACCGCGGTGATCGAAAAGCACGGTACGAACATATATGGCAGACATTATCAGATGCTTATTGATGCAATAGAGCTGTGGTTTTTTGAGGAGGATTGAATAATGAGACTGGTCCTATTAAATAAAGATTATGATTCTGAATCCCTATGCGATGTCGGGCGGGATGTTATGGAATGCTTTGATCCGAAGTTCAATCCAAATGCTGAATTGGTTAACAAGTATTATCCGCAAGACAGGCATGGATTTAGTGATGCTATTTATAGAGTTCAGATTTCTGTAGACATTCCCTTTGGAACTGGGAGGACGAGTAATGACAAAGTCTAAATGGGACAGCGTGTTTCTTTCAAACCTGCATTATTTCTACGCCAAAACAGACGGGACATACGAGTTCCCGAACAGCAAGGATGGAGATCTGTTGAAGCAGGCGAAGAAAGAAATCGAAGCGTTTTATACACAGGAAAACATTAATGAGGTTATCTGTAAAGCTGTTGAAGAAGCGCTTGAAAGAAGAGTACCCAAACAGCCTGTTATGCATCTCACATATTCGGAAGTAGAAGCCCCTCATTGTCCGCAGTGTGACGTTCAGGTAAAGGAGTATCTGAAACATTGCTGGAATTGTGGACAGAAACTGGACTGGAGCGAATATGAAAAACGCTCATGATTTTTCATGAGCGTTTTGGCAAGAAGCATTAGAAATGCTCTTGAATTTACTGATCGGACTTTAAGTATACATCAAGTATCTATAGGATATCAAGCACGCATAATACAATTTCCTGTTTGATTATAACTTATTTGAGAGTGAGAGTTTAGTATGGCAAAGCCACATAAATGGGCCAAAGTCATAAAGGCTTGGGCGGACGGAAAACCGATACAGCTTAAGGACGAACGGGTAGGTGAATGGATTGACTATAAAACTGAAGATATTCCGAACTTCTCTCTGGATTATCTCGAATGGCGTGTAAAGCCGTCGAATATTGTCATCAAAACAAAGCTTAGGTATGAAATAGACAGATTTACTAATTGGGGAAAACTTGTTCAGGATACAGGAGTTAAGCCGAATATCCGTTTTGAGTTTGACCCGGAAACCCTCAAACTTGTTAAAGCGGAGATGATCGGAAATGAGTAAAGGGCTTACCGTATTTATTAAGACAACCATGCACGGAAGTGAAGCCAAAGAATTTTATTCTTGGGATAAATTAGGAATTACAGAACAGGAATTTGACGATATGCCAAAAGAAATACAAGAAAAATTTGCGTGGGAGATCGCCAGTGAAAACCTTGAATGGGGTTTTTACAAAGAATAAAAGTCCAGTATGACATGTAAAGAAAAATAGAAAATCTATACATATCCAGTATGACATGTAAAGAAAAATGGATTATCTATACATTAAAAACATGGATTTCAAAATCCTTGAACCTGCTACCTGCACGTGTGGAGGCGATCCACGAATACATTATTGTGATGCTGATACAAAAAGATTTTATTCTATCGCCTGCCCTAATTGCGAATGCAGAACAGACGATTATCTGAAACTTGAAGACGCTATGCGTGCATGGAATGAGCGAAATGGATAAGCAGATTTTTGAAGAGGATGGTGAGATATGTGTGGCGGATGATGGCGGTCAGAATGTCATATTTATATATGACCCTTATACGAAAAAGCTGATTGGAATGTTAGACATGTCATATTCAGCAACATGTCTGATTAAAAAAGAAAAACTGTATGAATAAAATTTATCTTGACACAGAAACAAGATCCGAGATCCCCATATCAAGGGGTGTATCGGCTTATGTAGAAGGCAAAATGTTTGCGGTATTGATGGTGCAGTACGCCATAAACGACGGGCCTGTACGCGTATGGGAGCCGATGGAAACCGGCATACCTGACGATCTTGTTTCTGCCATGCAAGATAAGCACATGTTCGTTATACATAACAGCGTTTTTGACAGGTTGGTCATAAACAAGTCCGGAGTATTAGGCAGGATCATTAGACCGGAAGATGTCATAGACACAATGGTACAGGCATATGCACACGGCTTCCCCGGAGGATTGGGATATCTGTCTGTAATTCTTGGACTGCCACAGGACAAGGCGAAAGACAAACAGGGGAAGATGCTTATACAAACGTTCTGCGTCCCGAAAAGAGGAAAGGAACTGACCTTTACAGAAAAGCATGACAAGCCGGAAGAATGGGCGGAATTTGTAGAATATGGACTGAAGGACGTAGAGGCTTTGAGAGAAGTTCACAAAAAGCTTCCGTCGCATAATTATCCATCTCTGGAACATGACATTTGGGTGTATGACCAGAAAATAAACGACCGCGGCATCCCGGTTGACGTTGAGTTTGCGGAGGCTGCCGTAAAGGAAGCGGCGGAAGAAAGGGTGCGGCTGAACAACAAGACATCGGAGTTGACACGTGACGAGGTTTCCGCGGCTACACAACGTGACAAGCTGCTCAAATTCATTGCAGATGATTATGGCATCGTCCTGCCTGCCTTGAGAAGCAAGGACGTACAGGACATTGTAACAAGACCGGATGTAGTATTGAAGAAAAACGATGCTGTGACGAACAAGATAGAGCGCATACTGTCTGCCGATATACCGGCGGAACTTCGGGAGCTGTTGTCTTTACGTGTGCAGTCCAGTATGAACAGCGCAGCGAAATACAAGAAGGTTCTGGATCAGCAGGTCGGTGGAAGAATGCGATACACCTTGCAGATGTACGGTGCGACAAGAACCGGACGCGATGCAGGCCGGGGTTTGCAACCGCAGAACTTGAGACGGGCGACCTTGTGGAAAGATGCAGACGACATCGAAGCGGCCATAGAACAGGACATAGAGGCCGTAAAGGCAGGAGCTATCTCTATGGTGACGAACAACACCATGCATGTATTGTCCGACCTTGTCAGGAGCGTTATATGCGCGACGCCGGGCCACAAGCTTGTGGTAGCCGACCTGTCCAACATAGAAGGGCGTGGCCTTGCCTATCTGGCGGGAGAGGAGTGGAAGCTGCAATACTTCCGTGACTATGATGCAGGCAAGATAAAATTCGATAATTACAAAATGGCTTATGCCAAGGCCATGAACATACGACCGGAAGATGTAACCAAGGATGGAAGGCAGATAGGCAAGGTTCAGGAATTGGGTCTTGGATATGAAGGCGGGGTCAAGGCGTTTCTGACTTTTGCCGCGGTGTACAGGCTGGATATAGCTGTCATGGCGGACGCGGTGTGGGCGTCAGGCGATTTGGCAAGACTTGAAGATTGCAAGCGTAAATATGATTGGGCCAAGGAGCATGGGTATCATGCCGGGCTGACGGCACATGAGTATTCAGCCTGCGAATATCTCAAGCAGTTATGGCGGGATTCCCATCCAAAAACAGTACGTTTCTGGAGCGATCTTGATACAGCGTTCAGAAACAGCATCGCAAATCCCGGAGAAGTCTTTACGGTAAACAGATTGAAGTTCAGAAAGACAGGTAGCTATTTGTTTATACGGCTTCCGTCTGGACGGGTGCTGACGTATTTGCATCCGGCGGTAGATGAGGATGGTCACCTGTCGTTTGTAGGGGTGGATCAGTTCACCAAAAAATTCCAGAGAATAAAAACATATTCCGGGAAGCTTGCTGAAAACGTAACATCTGGCTTCGCGAGAGACGTATTGTTTTATCACATTCCGGACATAGAGAAGGCCGGATATCCGATCATCTCACGGGTTCACGACGAGTTCATTTGCGAGTGCCCTGACATGCCTGAATATTCTGCAAGAAAGCTTGCGGATATGATGGCGACGCCACACAAGTGGTGTAGCGACATGCCGCTTGCGGCAGCAGGGTTTGAAGCACACAGATACAGAAAGGATTAGAAAATGCAAGAAGAGAAATTACCTATCGAGACGGCCTTTGAAGAAGGCGTTGCCATGTTCAGGCACAAGTATGGAAGCAGCCCTGAATCGGCGCACGTTTCCCGCCCTGTCGTACGGGCGGTAATGAGGCTGTTCAAAAAGCGGTATGGCGTACCGAAAAATCGCATGGAGCTGTCCATGTGCAACCTTCCCTTGTTCGAACTGAAACCGCCTTCTCCAAATTTTGAAATCCACATGATCAAGCCGATAAGAAAGGAAGATGGCACACTGGACTACTGGGTGCAGAAGATGAAGCTGGAACCGAAATGGGTTCATGAAGGCCAGCTCGCTACCGTTGGTACAGACACCTTGCAGATAGAAGGATACGAGTACGATTCAGAGGAAGAAGCGGAATGGCTGACTTCTGAATCGGAACTGAACATCCCATCGGAAACCAAAGATAAATTGAAAAGAAAGATACTGGATGGCAGCGGAAAGCAGACTGGAAAGGCATCTTGATTATCTCGTCAAGACGCATGGCGGCTTCACGAGAAAGACGGTATATCAGGGCAGGACGGGAGCACCTGACAGACAAGTGTTCATGCCGAACGGGGCCATATATTTCGTCGAGATGAAAGCCCCGGGAGAAAAACCGCGGCCCAATCAGGTAGCCGAGTTGACGTTATTGGACAGCATGGGGTTTTCCGTATGGGTGATTGATTCAATGGACGGCGTAAACGACTTCATACGACATATAACAGGGAAGAACGATGACTAAAGATATCAGAGCGCGCCTGCTGGCGGTAACAGGCGGAGTGGAAATAGGGCTGTATGTAGAAATAACGGGATCGGGTGACGAGGTCATATCAAGTCAGACCTTCACTTCGCAAACTCAAATGATCTCATATCTGACGATAGGCAAGGTTCCTGAAACGGAAGAAGAAGAGTTTGAGCTTGGAAAAAAGCTGGAGCTGGCCGGATCCGGATTCTGGCGGGACATTGTAAAAGAGAAGCTGGATATACCGGGCATGATGGAGTTCAATTCAGTTTATGCCGAAATTGCATTGATGGAAATAAAGGAAAAGGCCAATGGAAAATGATTACATAACTCTGGAGTTCGAGGACGTCAATGTAGATGTTGTGTGCTGCATAAACAAGGAACAGCAGGAAGAAGTGTTTCAGGTATTGAATCTGGATTGTAAAAAAGCGAATTATGGTACCAACGAATTTGGATCCTGTATAACCGTCGTACAAGAAAAGGATGCAAATAACATAGTCGTTTTATTCGAGCTGATGCCGAATGCATCGACGAGAGAAGTGGCGTATTTGTTTTATGACAGTGTAAGGAAGTCTGTCAAGGAAGCGATGGAGGCGTGCAGACAGAAGATCGCAATGACTGATTATACCTATGCAAGCATGTGCGAGGATGTTTTTTGTTTTCTTTATAAAAAAATAATTAACCAGCACAAGGAATACAGGGTTCAGTTGAACTTTGAAAGGCAATGGCTCGCCGATACAAACAGCTTCGTTGTACAAAAATCGGGCACTATACAATGAAACCGTTGAAGATCAGAGACTGCCAGAAGCCAATGGTGGATCTCATTACAAATCTTGACAGGGGCAACCTGTTCGCTTCTCCGGGCACAGGGAAAACTTCCGCCACGCTTATGGCTCTTGCATCCATGAGCGTGGCGGACAGTGATGTGTTTCCGGCGCTGGTTGTCGCTCCGAAGCGGGTGGCTAATATGGTATGGGCGGATGAGATAGCGCAGTGGCGACAGCTTTCAGGGCTTGAGATCGTAAAGGTACTTGGCAATGAAAAGGAAAGAACGGCGGCTCTGAAGACCCGTGCGGATATTTACACCATAAACTACGAAAACCTTGCATGGTTGCATACCGTGCTGGACGGAAGATGGCCTTTCAAAACCGTCGTCGCCGATGAATCCACCCGGTTGAAAAATCAGAGAGTTCATTTCAGAAAATATGCGTCCGGAAAAATAGTGCAGATGGTAGGAAGAGACGGTAGCAAGAACGCCCAAGCGCTGGTCAGACACGCAAAGCAAACCAAGCACTGGTATAACCTTACCGGCACTCCCGCGGCAAATGGGCTGACGGATTTGTGGGGCCAGCAATGGCCGGTCGATTTCGGAGAAGCGCTCGGATCTTCTTTCAATTCATTCAAGATGAGATGGTTCAGGAACAGGTTCGGCTCCGATTCACGATACAGTATCATTGAACCGCTGCCTCATGCTTTCAAGGAGATAACATCCCGGTTGCAATCGACTTCCGTAGTGATAGATGCATACGATTATTTCGATGTAAAAAAACCGATAGAGCTGGACATATTTGTAGAGCTTCCGGACAAGGTAAAAGCCATGTACAAAAAGGTTCACAAGGAAGCGGTACTCGAAATGGCTAGTGGCAACGTTACCGCGGTCAATGCAGGATCCGCCCTGATGAAGTGCAGGCAGATAGCATCGGGTTGCATACGGGACGATAACGGAATATGGCATACGTTGCACAAAGAAAAATTGCAGGCGGTAGAAGAACTTCTTGAAGAAATAAACGGAGAGAATCTGGTTATAGCTTACTGGTTTCAGCACGATCTGAAAGCGCTACAGAACAAGTTTCCGCAGGCTGTACTGCTTGAAAGCAACTCACGACAAAAGAAGGTGGTGGATGACTGGAATAACGGGAAAATTCCCATTCTGCTTATCCATGCACAAAGTGCAGGGCATGGATTGTCCTTGCAACACGGTGGACGGCATTTGTGTGTATACACTCAAGATTGGAACGCAGAGTATTATGCACAGGTGATAGAACGTCTTGGCCCGATCCGGCAGGCTCAATCAGGCTATGACAGACTGGTGTACGTGCACAGACTGATAGCGAAGAATACCTGTGAAGAAGCCATTGCAGAAAAACAAAAAGACAAACTGACGATGGACGAGGCAATACGACGGGCGGTAGCTATGGAAATATAGCTACAGTTTGTAGTATCATGATAAAATGAAAACGGAAAAGGAGATCGACTATGTTCAACGATGATTGGGATTACAACGTAAGGGAGATGGAAAGAGAGCTGGACCTTATGGACAGGATAGCGGACAAGAAGATGGAGCTGCTTGAATCCCGTTACGATTACAAGGATCCGGAGAACAGAAGATATGCGCTCATGAAATGCGTTTATTTCGATTGTGCTGACAAGTTTGGCCTGACGGAAGAAGTCCGAAAGCTGAAAGAAGCCTTGGCAAACAACGAATTTACCGCGGCGAAGGAATGCGTAAACACCATATCCAGCCGGTTTTGGGATAGCGAAACGGAAGATATGGCGGTATCTTTAATAATGGACAGGGAGTATCAACAGGAGAACGAATATGGATTATGAAGCGAAATTGAAGACGGCTAAAGACATGCTGGAAAAAAAATACATCATGCACCCTGATTACCGTCGCAAGGATAATCCGGCACATTCATACCCAGAATCATGGTTCATGCGGAAAGTAAAAGAAGAAAGCCTGAAAAACAAACTGAACAGGAGTTGCCATGTCAATGGAACGGATATAAAATAATCGTGATTTTTTTTTTTTTTTTTCATGAATTTTTCATCTTTTCATGCATTTTAACGGCGGTGTTATACCGCCGTCTTTTTGTGCCGATAGCTTAACTGGCAGAGCAGAGGACTCATAATCCTTTGGTTACAGGTTCGATTCCTGTTCGGCACACCACGATAGGCCCAATGCTCGGACCATTGTTACCGCTTGTGATTACATGGATGGTACAACTATGGAACGTAGGTGCGGTAGTTGCCGGGTTAAACTCCCGGCGGGCCTGCCATCAATCTCCTGTCGGCTTTCCAACGATCATTCTGTATCGACGGACGAAATCGAACATGTAAGGTTCTTTCTGCTTGTATATTTCTTTTCGCCGTTTGACCTTTTCCTCTTCGGAAAGCGTCTTGTTTTTGGAAACTTTCGATACCCGGGACTTGAACTCACTGTTTATCTTGTCCCATTGATCGCCTAGCCGTAACAATGCCTGCTGCTCTTCAGTAAGATCTTCTCTTTCACCGGCGGAAACTCGACGGCGCAGCGTCATGATTTCTTCCTGTGCATTGTAAAACTGAGCTTTCGCTCCGTCCGTTGTAAAGTCTCTGAAAAATCTTCTCGCTACAGGATTGGTGACCGTTTTACCCTGTTCTTTCTTGAAGGGATCGTCTATGAATCCTGACAAAACCATTCCGGGAATGCCCGTCATATAACCTTGCAGCATAATCCTCACCTGTTCCGGTGCCAAATCGACGCCGAAAGTCTTGCGTATTTCAATGGCGATCTGTTTGTAAAAGTCCGGGACGTTCGTTCCGAACTGTTCGCTTCTGAACTGATCTGTCTTTTCCCATTGCGTGTTTATGACAGGAGCATCGTATGATGTCCTGTTTACCGCAACAGAGACAACAGGTCTTAACCATGTCGGAGAGAACATGAGCATGAACGCCTCTGCCGGGCGCTTGGTGAAGTCTATGCCTACAGGCT
>ENA-ORSI01000690-ORSI01000690.1-human-gut-metagenome-genome-assembly--contig:-NODE-690-length-34668-cov-5.106376_pt1 | contig 34668 bp, 40 predicted proteins | sample MGYA00242187_ERZ509154 | MGnify/ENA primary metagenome ERZ509154 (study PRJEB26280, sample SAMEA2338627) | human gut metagenome | biome: human gut; feature: human-associated habitat; material: faeces...
ATCAATCATAGCATATACATTATCTTCTTTATAAAATTTATAATTTTCTTCTTTCAGTTTATCAAATTGCTTATTCATATTTTCCAATTCATTATTTATATCTTCTATTGTATCTATTGCTTCATTTTTTTCCTTTTTTAAATCCATTACTTTAGAGATAATTAAACCTATAACAATCGCAATAAATACACCTATTATTTGAATGCTATTTAAAATTAAATCAATTAAATTATCCATTCGATATATTTATACCTCCTAAATTAAATATTTTTTAAATTAATAATCTTAACTTCTTACTTATTTGCTAAAAAGGATGTCAACAAATTTATTTTTGTTAACATCCTTTATTTTCAATGTATTTTGTCCACATTTTATTTGTTGACAAATAACAAATTTGTCGTTTTTCTAATATTGATTTTTCCCTTATTTTATACTACTTTCCGCAGCATTGTTTATATTTTTTACCCGAACCACATGGACATGGATCATTACGGCCAATTTTTACGCTTACTCTTTTTGGTTGAGCTTTTAATTTTTCTTTGCCATCATTTGCATGACCTTGAAGTGTTTGTTTTCTTTCAACATTTTGTTTTACTTCAGCTTTTAGCAAGAATAAAGCAATATCGTTATCTATTTTATTTAATAGATTATCAAACATTTCATAACCTTCCATAGTATAAACTTGAACTGGATTGTTTTGAGCATAACCACGAAGGCCAACTCCTTCTTTTAGATGTTCCATTGCACTCATGTGTTCTACCCAATTTGAGTCGATAACACGTAAAGAAATGGCTTTTTCGAATTCATTCATAAGTGGAGATGATATCATCTTCTTTTCATAATCTTTGATTACTAAGTCGAAGATATAATCTACAACTTCTTGGTCTTTTAATGATTCAATATCTTTGACGTCAAGATTTTGATTTTTTAAGAAGTTAGTATTGACATATTCAACGATTTCTGACTTATCATTTTCCGTCAAATAGTTTTCGGGTGGAATATGTCTCTCAACTAAATTTATTATAGTATTTCTAAATGTTTCAATGATTTTTTCATGGATAGAATCTTCATCTAAAATCTCGTTACGACGCGAATAAATGATTTCTCTTTGTTCATTTAAAACATTGTCAAAGTCAAGCAGGCTTTTACGATTATCATAGTTATTTCCTTCAACTTTCTTTTGAGCAGACTCTATTGATTTAGTTAATGATTTAGAACGAATTGCTTGGTCTCCATCTAAACCTAAGCTCATTAACATGTTTTTTATTCTGTCAGTGCCAAAACGGCGCATTAAATCATCATCAAATGATACAAAGAATTGAGAAGTACCAGGATCTCCTTGACGACCAGCACGACCACGTAATTGGTTATCAATACGACGCGATTCATGTCTTTCTGTACCAATTACATATAAACCACCAAGTTCACGAACACCTTCACCTAATTTAATATCCGTTCCACGCCCTGCCATGTTAGTAGCTAGAGTAATAGCCCCCTTTTCTCCAGCGTGAGCAATAATTTCTGCTTCGCGTTCATGGTTTTTAGCATTTAATACTTCGTGCGGTAAGTTGTTTTTCTTTAAAAGCTTACTCAACTCTTCATTAGCCTCAACAGAAATTGTTCCAATTAAAATGGGTTGCCCTTTGGAATGTATTTCCTTTATACAATTAATAATAGCTTTGTATTTTCCAGCCTTATTAGAATAAACTAAATCCGGAAGGTCTTCTCTTATTACAGGTTTATTAGTAGGAATTCTTATAACATACATGTTATAAATATTTCTAAATTCTTCTTCCTCTGTTTTAGCGGTACCGGTCATACCAGCAAGTTTGTTATACATTCTAAATAGATTTTGGAAAGTAATTGTAGCCATTGTTTTAGTTTCGGTATTAATAGTTACGCCTTCTTTTGCTTCAATTGCTTGGTGTAATCCTTCAGAATATTGTCTTCCATGCATAAGACGTCCAGTAAACTGATCAACGATTATAACAGCATCATTTTCAACCACATAATCGATATCTTTTTTAAAGCCGTAGTTAGCTTTTAGAGCTTGATTTAAGTGATGAACTAGGGCTGTATTATCAAGATCATATAGATTTTTGATATTTAATATTTTTTCAACCTTTTTGCTTCCATCAGCAGTTAAAGATACGCTTTTAGTTTTTAAATCTATAGTATAATCTTCATCTTCTTTAAGTCTTTTTGCAACTCTATCAGTTTCAATGTATAAATTATTGGAATTAAATCTGCCACCACTGATGATAAGAGGAGTTCTGGCTTCATCGATTAAAATAGAATCTACTTCGTCGATGATGCAAAAATTTAATCCACGTTGTACACGATTTTCCTTGCGAATTGCCATATTATCCCGAAGATAATCAAAACCTATTTCGTTATTTGTTGAATAAGTAATATCTGCATTATATGCTTCTTGTTTTTCTTTAGGACTTAGTTCGCGAAGATTTACTCCAACAGTTACACCAAGCAAATCATAGATTGGCTTCATCCATTCAGCATTACGACTAGAAAGATATTCATTAGTAGTTACAACATGAACTCCTTTGCCAGATAAGGCATTAAGATAGGCTGGTAAAATTGTAGTTAAAGTTTTACCTTCACCTGTTTTCATTTCAGCTATATTACCATAGTGAATGGCAAGGCCTCCAAGAATTTGAACATGAAAAGGCTTTTCCCCAATTCCTCGATATGCCGCTTCACGAGCAACAGCAAATGCCGGAACAATTATATCATCTAAAGTTTTGCCTGTTTCTAATTCAGCTTTAAATTCTATTGTTTTTCCCTTTAATTCATCATCACTTAATTTTTGAATGATTGGCTCCATTGCTTCAATTTCTTTGGCAATACTCTCAAAACGGCTTAATTCTTTATATTCACTATCTAACAATTTTTTTAAAAATTTCATTTTCCACCTCAAAGAATATTATATCATGTTACTATCAAAAGAAAAAGGATTTACGCAAATAAATCCTTTGATAACTCATTGTTTATTTAACATTAATTATTCCGTAACTTCCATCTTTTCTTTTATACAAAACAGATACACAATCTTCATCAATATTTTTGAAAACAAAGAAATCATGATTTAACAATTCAATTTGAATTATTGCTTCTTCTTCGTCCATTGGTTTCATATCAATGTCTTTTCTCTTAACAATTTTAGAAGTATTTTCTTCATCTTCTTCCGCGTCAAAGTCAAAACTCATTTCAAATTTAGGTAATCCCCGATATTTTTTATCAAGGCGATCCTTATTCTTTCTTATTTGACCTTCAAGTTTGTCAATAACTAAATCTGTTGCCGCATAAAGGTCTTGATGACTTTCTTCTGCTCTTAAAGTAAATCTACTAGTTGGGACTGTTACTTCGATAGTTTGTTCTTGATTTTTAACTTTAATTAATACCTTACATTCAATTCCCTTAGGATTTTCAAAGTACTTGTCAAGCCGACTTAATTTTTCGCTTATGTAATCTTTAATAGCCTTTGTGACTACTAACTTATCACCACGAACATTTATTTTCAAATATATCACCTCTATTAATAATATACCATAAAGCGAGAAAAAAAACTACATAATAGTAGTCATTTGTTCTTCAACAACATCAACTGCTTGCAATCCTTTTGCAGTTTCAATTAATTTAAAGTTTACCAAAGAACCTTCGTTTAATGTTTTGTAGCCATCTTTTTGGATAGCTGAGTAATGAACGAAAATATCAGATAGTTGATCGTATTCGATGAATCCATATCCTTTTTCATTGTTAAACCATTTAACTCTGCCTTGCATCAACACACTCACTCCTTCCTTCTTCTCTTTAACTTTAACATATAAACTGGCTATTAGCAATCAATTTAGTCCGACAAAGTTCGACATTTATGCAATGCTTAATAAAAATATTATCAGAAAGTAGAGGGAAATTTTCTTTTAGTGTTTAAAATAAGGATTTTTATGTTTAAAACTAAATTCTTTCTATATCACATCGATATTTTTTAGATAACAAATCTATTTTGTTACCATTATCTAGAATAAAATAGTTATTTGCCCAATTGTATTCTTGAACCCGACATATATTTAAAAAACAAGCTCGATGTACTTGACAAAACCTGTTATCAAGTAATATTTTTATTTCATTTAAAGGGATTCCTAAATAAAATTCATTGTTATCTGTAACAATGACGGCTTTTCGTGTACAAGTATCCCGATAAATGTATAAAATATTTTCATAATAGATGCTTAAACTGTATTTCCGATTTTTATATTTAAACATCTTACCAATATAATAATTATCTAAAATCTGTTTCAAATCTAAAAGAATTTTTTTTGGATATTCATAAATATTGGGAATAAAATCAAATATATTTTTTATCCATGATTGATATTTCTTACCTAATAAAATTAATTCACTGTGATAATCAATATTTCTTATGTAATTTGCTAAGTTATCTTCTTTTAATTGATATCTATTATTTATTAAGTAAATTTTTTTGATTCCACAATCGTTAATTGTATCATTTAATTCACAATTATAAGTTTTATACCATTTAATAACCAAATTTTTAGTATATAAAAAGTCCAACTTGCCAATTATGGATTTTAAAGTCAGATAGTTTCTTTCGTCATTATCAACTAGTATTATTTTTATCACTAATTTAAGTATACGGCAAAAAAGAAAATGTTGCAAACTTTTTTTGCTGTTTACAACAAGTTATTAAAAAGATATAATTCACTATTTGTATACATATAAGTTTTATTTTGATATAGATTTTCAAAATTTTGAAAAATTTCTTCCAGCATTTCGCCTTTGCCAATTAAGTGTATTTCTCTATTAGCTACCTTTTTCTTTATAAATAATAGTATTTCCTCATTGCTATTAAAGTAATTAAAAGGAAGCAAATAGCTTTTAATTTGCTTATATTCATCAATAAAAGTAATAGTTAAATAAGTATTTGTAATATTTATATAAGCATTTGTATTGTTTAATTTATATATTTTAGTTTCATTAATAAATAATATCTTACGATAATTAAATTTTTCTAAAACGAGCTTTGTTAAACTTATATCAGCTGGAGTGTAAGTCTCATTAATAATAACTTTGATTGTATCACCAAATAAATTGTTATTAAGATTATAATCTGAAAGTATTTTGGAATATACTTTTAGAAATTTATCTATACTATATATTTTACCATTGCTAATTATTTTTTTATTTATTTTGTATTTTATAGTTTTATTCTGCTTTCTAATTTTTAAGTATATCATATCATCATTTAAATATAGTATATTGTTTACTTTCATCTTCTTTACCTCTTTTATATTTTTCTTTAGTTGCAGCACCGCCATGTAGATGTTTTGTTTTATTATGACTATTTAATATTACTTTAATTTCATCTGCTATTTTCTTATTTATTTTTATAAGTCTTAAAGACAAATCCGTATGGATTGTGCTTTTGCTAATAGAAAACTCTTCAGCTAATTCACGAATTGTCTTTTTAGTTTTTAACATATAATTAGCTTCCTTTAATACTCTACATTTAATATATTTATCCATAACCAAATAACCCCTTAATAAATTATATTATTAAGGGATTAGTTTATGTTATTACTGAAGATCATTTATGTTCATTGTGTAAAATTCTTCAGGATTTATAGTATTGCCATTATAGTATACTTCGAATAAAAGACAGTTTTCGCTTTCATCATCAAGCAAATTATCTCCGCTTTTTCCTATAATGCTCCCACTTGTAATAACGTCATCCTTTTTTACAGATATTTCCCCTAAACTATAGTATACTGTTTTTAAATTAGGATTATGTGTTATTTCAACAACATTACCTAATATTTCATCTTGATCAATATTAGTTACTGTTCCATCATAGACGCTTACAATATCAAAAACTTCTGGTGCTGAATAAAGAATTCCACTATTTTGCAAGTAAGTATGTTCATAATACACTAATGAGTTTTGTTGTTTGGTTTCATCATCTTGAATGTTATAATATGACTTACTTACATTTACATTTTCGGAGGTAAAGGGCTTTACTATTTTTACATCAGACACACTTTCTTCATTTTTGATAACCGGAGTTATATTATCTTCTTCTAAAGCATTTACCGATAAATCTTCAGGATAATTTGCTTTGCTTTGTAATGCGTTTCCTAAAAATGAAATGCTAATAAATAAAATACCTATTACTAATACGTATACTGTCGGTAGAACAAATCCTTTTAATTTTCTTTTTTTCATAATTCACCATCCTAATTAAAGTATGAGAATTATTTTTACATTTTATACATTAATTTTCGAAATATCAACATCTTGATAATAATGGGTTAAGATTTCTTCATAATTTGCACCGTTTTTGGCCATTTCATTAGCTCCATATTGACTCATACCAACGCCATGACCATATCCTTTTGTGGTTATTTTTATATTATCAGCAATTTCAATAGTAAAATCTGTTGACCGTAAATTTAGCAGACTTCGAAAAGTTGTACCTTTAAATTCTTTATTGTTTATCACTATAGATGTTACACGGTTAGTTGGGCTTCTATTTATGGAATCTATACTAATATTAGCGCAATCAATATGAAGTTTTGTACAAAAATCTGAAAAAGTAAATTCAGTTGTTACAATAAAATTTTTTACTGTTTCATCCCATGCAGAATCGACGCTTTTTAAATAATCTCTTTCTTCTCCAAATACTAAAGAAACGTCTTCTGTTGAACCATTACTCATAGCAAAGTAGTAAGCACTGATAATTTTGCCATTATATTTTATCACTATATTTTTTGTAGATTCTACAGCATCTTTAATTCTATTATAATAAAAATCAAAATCCGTCCCCCATTTTTTTTGCATTTCTTCAACGGTTATATAAACCTGGTTCGTGATATCAGTAACTAAATCATAACTCGTCGTCGAAGTAGAAATTTTTGCTAATGCATAACTTCTAGCAGCAACAGCTTGTGCTTTTAATGCTTCTATTTCAAATGATGCTGGCATTTCTCCAGCTACAACACCAATAACATATTCTTCTAAATCAAGATTTGTTTCCTCATTATTAGCTACATCCTTAATTGTTACCTCTACTTTATCATTATTAAAAAAAGCAGTTTCTTTCTTACTAGAACTGCTTATTATTGCTATAATACTTAAAATAATTATAATTACTATTAGATATTTATTTTTCATATATGCCTCGTTAACTATATGTTTTTCAAAAAAATAATAGAACTAATTAACAAATTCTATTACAAAGTTAGTTAGTAAATATCCTAAAGCTAAACTCAATAGAATAGTTAAAACACGTGTCTCAATAACTTTTCCCTTTTTTATAATGCCATTAAAATTTACTGCTGACAAGGCATAGGCAGAAATAAAAGAAAATATAATATACAAAATTACTTTATAGTCCATTATATTCTCCATTTTCAATTTGTTCTATTTTAGCGATTCTTCTTAAATGTCTTTCTTCGCTTGGATTCTTTGTAGCAATAAAAGTATCAATGATTTTATAAACATTATCTAGGGGAATATTTATACCCATGGCAATTACATTAACACCATTGTGATTTTTGGCAGTAAATGCATCATTTTCATCAAATACTCGAGCACATTTGATGCCTTTTACTTTATTGGCTGCTATACTCATGCCAATACCAGAACCACAAACTAAAATTCCTAAAGTGTGATTTTTTAATACCTTATGACAAATATCAAAAGCAAAATCCGGGTAATCATCAACGGGGTTGTTCTCCAAAATTGATGTTTCAACTTCGATACCATTGTCATTTAAATATTTTATTATTTTGTTTTTATATTTAACCCCTTGATGGTCCACTCCTAGAAAAATTTTTATTTTAATCATCTCCCTAAACTAATTATACTAAAAAATTGAAAAAAAAACAAAAATATTACTACTTTTGTTCTTTGTCTAAACCAAATTTTTTATTAAATTTTTCAATATTTCCAGTCTTTTTTGCTCTTCCTTGTGTTCCTGTGTAGAATGGATGACATTCACTACAAATTTCAACATCAATTTTGTCTTTAGTTGAGCGAGTTGTAAAAGTTGCCCCACAAGCACAAGTAACTACAGCATCTTTAACTTCTGGATGGATATTTGCTTTCATATTCTCTCCTTCCGCCATGTCAAATTCATGACATAGTAATTCCTTTTGTCTACAATATTATAACATACTTTTTTATAATGACAAGCAAAAATCTAATAAAAAATCAATTCGCCATATCGGCAGTGATTATTTTCAATAGTTATTTTTAATTCAGCACTATAAACGTTTGTAGATGTGGCAGTAATGTAAGCTATATAATAATCGTTTTTGGGAATTATTCTTTCTAAGCTATAACTTATTTTATTTGTAGGTGCATTTTCATCTACTGAATAAGCAATATAATAAGAATCATTTAAATAGTTTTGATAGATTAAACTGTCTTCTAAAGATAATGAAGAAATATATTCATCTGTATATATTTCTTTTATTGGAGTAAATTCTTTTAAAGATGTAAAGTAATTCGCATACGTATCTAATTCTGTTTTGCTAATTATTTTATAACTTTTGGAACTAGAAAGTGGTAATAATGGATAATTTTTTTGATATATACAATCCATAATAATTGGAGCATAATAAGCAAAAAAATTTTCGTTTTCATCAATATTAAATCCAATATCTTGGTGTAATATTTGACATGCATAATTATCTGTTGAAGATGTGTTATTAATATAAGAAAATATTTGAGTTAAATTATCTGCTATTAAATTAATATTATTATCATTAGAAGAAGACACTTTATTATTAGAACTAGCAGTATAATCATTTTTAGTAATAATAAAAAAAACTAAACCTATTATTAATGACACACCAATTATTATAAAAATTATTTTGATAAAGTTGCTAAAATTGTTTTTCATTTTTACCTCGTTTTAAAAATAACATAAATAACAATTATTTGCAATATAATTTTATTTTAACATGGTAAATAATTTATCTGCGATGAGCCTATGAGCTTGATAATTTAAGTAATAACTTGTTTTATCTAAATAATATTCTTCATGTAAATAAAGAGGTAATATATCCAAAAATAAACAGTTGTATTTGCCTGCTAGTTTTTTTAATTGATTATTGATTTCAATAGCATCTTTTTGATCAAATTTATAAGCTGGATAAAGGCCGATGATAATGATTTTTTTATCGTAAAATTCACGAATGTTATTTAAAAATATTTCAACTTCTTTTACATAATTTTCTTCAGCGGAAGTATCAAAATTATTTTGTAAAGACAAGTCTGCAAACTCATCTAAACCAATACTTAAAGTTATTATATCTGCAGTAGCAATAGTTTGTTTAATGGGTATTCTGGTAAACTTTCCTAAATAATTTTCTTCTAAAAATTCATTTAGTTCATGAATACTTAGATGAGCTTTAGAAAATTCATTATTATATTTTCCTAATTTATTTTGACTCTCTAATTTATCTTTTAAATAATCATTAAAACTTGGTCCTGCGACATTATAAGGAGTCATTCCTTGACTAAAACCATCACCGATGCTTACAAGATTAATTTGAGTTTTAAATGTTATTAAATTTATTATTATAGTAGCTGCACAGCCAATGATAATTATTAATAAAAGCTTATATCTTCTTTTCATAATTCCCCCAATAAAAAATGTAAAGATTTCTCTTTACATTATACTTCAACAATTTTAATATTAGCACCAACTGAAGATAATTTACTAATAATTCTTTCGTAGCCTCTTAGGATATGATCAGCATCATTTATAACTGTTGTTCCTTCTGCTATTAATCCAGCCGTAACTAAGGCTGCTCCAGCTCGAAGATCAGTAGCTATAATATTCTCTCCATGTAAAGGCGTTGGACCGGTAATACGAGCATGCTGTCTTTCCGCCTCAATATTTGCTCCCATCATATTTAAATATTTAACATGCCCCATTCTATTTTCCCAAATTGTTTCTTCAAACAATGAAATTCCATTTGCTTGAGTTAATAAAACAGATATTGGTTGACCTAAGTCAGTCGGAAATCCGGGATATACTGCTGTTCTAACACTAGTTGCTTTTAAGTTATTAGATTTGTTAAGAATAATTTTATGATTTTGAAGTTTAAAATTGACTCCCATTTCTTGCAATTTGTTAAGTAAAACAATATTATGTTCAGGTATCATCCCTTCGATAGTTAAATTATCCCCTAGTAATGCTCCCATAATTATGTAAGTTCCTGCTTCAATGCGATCAGGTATTACTTTTATTTCTGCTTCATGCAATTCAGAAACTCCTTCGATGGTAATTTCTTCAGTTCCGGCGCCGGTTATTTTAGCACCCATATTGTTTAATAATTCTGCTATGTTAATTATTTCAGCTTCTCTTGCAGCATTCATAATATGTGTTGTTCCTTTGGCCATAGAAGCCGCAATCATTAAGTTTACTGTTGCTCCAACAGATGCAAAATCAAGCATTATATCTGCTCCTTTTAGTTCGCTAGCTGCAATCAAATATTTACTATCTTCTTTAGTAATCTTTGCTCCTAGAGCTTCAAATCCTTTTAAATGTAAATTTATTGGACGAGAGCCAATATTACATCCACCTGGAAAATACATTTCAACTTTTTTAAAACGAGCTAGTAACGCCCCCATAAAATAATATGATGCTCGAAGTTTATTACTTAATGATTCTGGTATTAAACAATTTTTAATATTAGATGCGTCTATTTCGATAATACCTGTTGATTTTTTAACATCCACATTTAAAAGCTTTAGTATTTCAATCAAAGCATCTTTGTCTGATATATTTGGTACGTTGGATATTTTTACTTTTCCTTTGGCCATAATTGCAGCAGGAATTAAAGCAACAACACTATTTTTAGCTCCTCCTATTTTGATTTTACCACTTAATGGGTGATTTCCTTCAATAATAATTTTTTTCATACTTACCTCCATTATAATTTTATTTTGCAAACATTTTATTTATAGCACTTCCATATATAAATTTAGCAATACTTATACCATTAGGATGAATATTCATGAAATTATCCAGCATAACGCCACTATTTGCTTCCATTAAATAAAGTCTATTATTAGAATCTAGAATAATATCAATACTACAAAACCTAACATTAATTTCTTTAGCTACCTTTTTAGCTAGAAAAGATATTTTTTTAGTTAAATCATCAGGGATATCCATAAATATATTAGCTCCTTGAGATAAATTAAATTGCCACCCATATTCATACTTTTCATTAGGTTTTAAGATAATATTTGGAATCTTTTTATCTTTAAAATAGTAAGGATTAAATTCTAATAATAATTCCGATAATTTTTTTACACCATCTCCATAAACAACTGGCTTTATTTTACCATACATTATTAATATTTGATTGTCTAAGATTATTACCCTATATTCATTTTTGATATTAATATATGGACATATGCTCAATGAATAATTTTTTATTAATAATTTATCTAATAAATTATATATTTCATCTAAATTAGTTGAATGAAAGACATTTTTGCCGCACGTCCCTAAATTTGCTTTAATAACTAAATTATGATTATATAATTCAAATAAACTTTTAATATTGTCTTTTTGATAATTGCGAAATATTATATGATGTTTAATTATAGGATTATTTTTTAATTCCATTAGTTCATAAAAAGCATATTTATCATCTAAAATTGTAGAAACGGAATTATTATTAAGATCAAATTTATGAGATATAATATAGTGAATTTCATTATCGCGTTCTAGTACTTTTATCCAATCTTTAGATATGCTAGTTAATTTTATTTCTTTTTCTTTGCATAGTTCACTGATTATATCATCAAATGTTATCATGATTACCACCAAGATAATTATACCATTTTTAAATAAAAAGATGAAATATTCCTAAAATCAACAATAAAAATATTCCTAAAATAATAGCATATTTACCTATAAGTTTACTACTATATTTACCAATAACAATGCCAAGATAAGTAAATGATGTGCTACATAGAGCGAAAATAGTGCTAGCTAAAATATAATTAGAGGTAATATCGTTTATTCCTAAGCCCACGGAAAAACTATCAATAGAAACACTTAAAGCGAAAAATACTAAGCCCAAAAAATTAATGCTGATTGATGTAGTTTCATCTTTAAAATAATGAATAGCCAAATTAATTGCTAGTATTATTAATACTACACCTAAAATAACATTGCTCGCTATGTCTAGAATCCGAATTAAGTTAATACCAATAAAGTTTCCTAATAACGGCATAAAAAAATGAAATATTCCAACAAATAATGGTAGTAGTTTTAAAAAGTCATTTTGGCTATTGATTGAACCTACAGATAAAGACAAAGAAAAAGTATCCATTGATAAAGATACTCCTATTAACAAAATGGATACTATTTCTTGCATATAATCACCTTAATGAATTATATGCTGTTTTAAGAAAATTTTTCTAAAACCTCTTTAACATATAAAGTATAATTAGAAGAAGCGCTTTCTTCTTCAGATGCTTCAAGAAGACATAATGGGGGAAATAAGACGCACCACCAGTTATCTCCTAAACCAGAGCCTAAAGTTATAACTAAAGACTCATAATTACCTTCAGGATAAATAATCCCTTTATATTCTTTTTCCGGAAAGTAATTTTGACCATAATTGATATCATAATTAACATTATATTTTTCTATGATACTAGTAAATTTAGACATATTTTGATTAATAAGTTTCTTGGTATCTGTTTTTGTTTTTGATTCTTCCATGATTTCTGCAAAAATAGGTTCTATTTCTTTGCGAATTTTTATCTTAGTGTCTTGATCTTCTAAAGAATTGCTACTAGCAATAATACGAAATCTTATAGCATTACTAGGTATTAAAACCTCTCCGGATGTTTCAGTTGATAAGCAAAAAAGAACTGTTACAAAAAATAAAGCAATGATTATTTTTTTCAATATTATCACCTAAAATAATATTGCGTAATCATTGCTTGTTTTATTCATTAAAAATAAATAAATATCTAGTTCGGCCCGTTAAGTCACTCGCAAATTCATATTTCAAATTAATATTAGCATCTAAAAACATTTGCAAGTCTGATGATTCATTATCCCCAATTTCAAAAGCCATAAGCCCTGGTTTATTTAGATTTTTTAAATGCTTGTTGATAATTTGTTTATAAAAGTATAGTCCGTTATCTTCCGCAAATAAAGCTAAATGTGGTTCATATTTTAAAACTTTATCTTCTACATATCCATCATGAGGAATGTATGGCGGATTAGAGATAATAATATCATAATTATCATTTAAATCACTTAGCATATCTTGATGGATGAACTCTATTTCTACGTTATTTTTTAGAGCATTTTTTCGAGCCAAATCTAGGGCATCAAGAGAAATATCTACAGCAGCAACTTGAGAGTTTAAGTGCTTTTTTAACGCGATAGCGATGCAACCACTACCAGTTCCTAAATCGATTGTTGATATCTTGTGATTAAAATGCTTTTTGGCATAATTGATTACAAGGGATACAAGATACTCAGTTTCAAATCGGGGTATTAAAACTCTATCATCAACATCAATTAGACAATCCAGAAACTCAACATCGCCAATTAAATATTGAATTGGGTAACCACTTTTTATTTTACTTACAATTTGTTCTAAGTTATTAGGATACTTTTCTTTTAATATTTGCCAATCTTTAATGTTGATATTTTGTGGTCTATTCAAATTTTTCTCCAGCAAGTTTTAATTTTAAATCTTCTGTTTGTAATGCTTCGATGATTGGTTCAAGGTCACCATCCATTACACGATCTAGACTCATGATAGAAAAATTGATACGATGATCTGTTACTCTATTTTGAGGATAATTATATGTTCTTATCTTTTCTGAACGGTCTCCGGTACCTATTTTACTTTTTCTTGCTGCTCCAAGTTCTTGTTCTTCTTTTAAGCGAGCTTCTTCATTTATTCTAATTTTTAGTAAATTCATGGCTCTTTCACGATTCTTAAGTTGGCTTCTTTCAACTTGGCAAGTTACAACTATTCCTGTAGGAATATGCGTAAGTCTAACGGCTGAATTGGAAGTATTAACTGATTGTCCACCAGCTCCACTTGAATGGTAAACATCCATTTTAATGTCACTTTCTTTAACTTCAATATTTGATGTTTCAACTTCTGGCATTACTAAAACTGTAGCAGTAGATGTATGAACTCTACCTTGAGTTTCTGTAACAGGTACTCTTTGTACACGATGCGAACCACTTTCATACTTTAATTTAGAGTAAACATTGTCTCCCTTTACCATAAATTCAATTTGGGAATAGCCACCACTGGTTCCTTCAACTTCATGAATAACCTCGATTTTCCAACCGTTAGCATCAGCATAATGAGAATACATTCTGAAAAGGTCTCCAGCAAATATGTTGGCTTCATCTCCACCAGCAGCACCACGAATTTCCATGATAACATTTTTTCCGTCATTTTCATCTTTAGGTACTAAGAGAATTTCTAGTTTTTTATATAACGCTTCTTCTTTAGTCGTTAATGATTCAATTTCTCCTTCAGCTATTTCTTTTAACTCGGGATCATTTTCCATCTCACGAGCTTGCTGCAAATTATCTTTTACTTTTTTATATTCATTATAGACATCTACGGTTTCTTTTAAGTCACTTTCTTCTTTAGATAATTCTCTTAGCTTATTAAAATCACTTAATACCTCTGGTTTTACTAATTCTTCTTTTATTTCTTCATATTTTTTTACAATTGCTTCTAATCTATTAAACATAATTTTCCTCCTTTTAATATTTATTTAAGAAAAATTAAGCTAAAGCGCATTTTCGTCTTCTGAATCAATTACAACTAAATCTGCCAAATCATCATCATCAACATCATCTGTTTCATCGTCTTTATCGTAAAAAATATCTTCAGAATCAGGATTTTCGACAATTTCTTCTTCAGACTCAACGATATTTTCTTCCTCTTCATCTTCTTCATCTTCAATAACAATATCTAATTTATGACGAGTTTGAAGATCCCAATAACCATTTTTTAACATAATAAACTTTTTATTAATTGACATTAATTCAAAAAAGTCCATAAGTTGATCTTCCACAACACTATCTGGTAATTCTAAGGCTTTACAAACTTTTTTAAAAATGTCTTGTAATTTCATCTTTTTGCCAGACTCTTGTAGTATTACTGCAGCAATATCATCATAACCCATTAATTCTAATTCCTCTTTTGGTATTTCACTTAATTTCATAATTGTCCTCCTTACATTTTTTCTGGTGGGATTACCCCAATTAAATTTAATGCATTATATATTGTTTGACGTATTCCTTTAATTAACAAGATGTTTTCCATAGTTTCTTGTTCATTATCAGTAAGTATTCTATTTTTAGAATAATATGTATGAAAAAGATTTGCTAATTCATAAACGTAGCTAGTAACTAAATGAGGAAGTTCTTTTAAAGCGGCATTTTCAACTACTTCTGGAAAAGCATATACTTTTTCTAACACATTATATGTATCAATACTATTTAATGTTTCAAATTTTTCAGGAATATTGTTAGTATCTTTTTCTCTTAAAATTGATGATATTCTCGCATAAGCATAAGATACGTAGAATACTGGATTTTCGTTAGACTTACTTTTGGCTAAGCCTAGGTCAAAATCCATTTGGGTATCAAGGCTATATCTTGAAAAATAATAACGAGCTGCATTGACACCAACTTCATCAATTAGTTCTTTTAAAGTAACTGATTTACCAGTACGCTTGCTCATTTTGACAACCTCACCATTTTCCACAAGACGAACTAGTTGTAATAGTTTTACTTCTAGTTTATCAGGGTCGTTACCTAGAGCTTTAACACTACTTTTAAGTCTAGCAACATAACCATGATGGTCTGTTCCAAAGATATCAATCATTTTATCGTAGCCACGATTATATTTATCATAGTGATATGCAATATCAGGGACTAAATAAGTAAGAGTTCCATCTTCTTTAATTAACACATGGTCTTTATCATCAAATATACTACTACATTTAAACCAAGTGGCACCATCACTAACATATGTATAACCATTTTGAGATAATTTGTTAATTATATCTTTTAAATCATATTTTTTACTGATGGCTTTTTCACTAGTAAATACATCATAATTGATACCATATTCTTTTAAGTCAGCAATGATACGATCTAACATTTTTTGAGTACCAAATTCTTTATAAAATTCAATATCTTTATCTAAATAAGTATCTTGACGTTCGGCATAAATTTCTTCAGCCATAGCAATTATTTCTTTACCAAAGTATCCGTTTTCAGGCATTGGATAATCTTGTTTACAAATTTCAAAATAACGGGCTTTTATTGATTCACCCAAATTATTGATTTGGTTTCCAGCATCATTAATATAATATTCTTCAGTTACATCAAAGCCACAGAAGCGCATTATACGAGCAAGGGAGTCCCCATAAGCACCACCCCTAGCATTACCTAAATGAAGGATACCAGTAGGATTAGCACTAACAAATTCAATATTTATTTTTTTACCATTACCAATGTTGCTTCGTCCATAATTTTCTTTTTCAACTAAAACTTTTTTTAAGTTTTCTAATAAGTAATCCTTGGCTACAAAAAAGTTTATAAAACCGGGCGCCTTAATTTCAATGTTGGTAACTTGTGAACAACTAAAATTATCAACCAAAGATGCAGCAATATTCATAGGATTATCATGCATAATTCCTGCAAGTTTCATAGCAATATTACTAGCATAATCGCCATTTTCTTTTTGTTTAGGACGACTTATTTCAATAACCCCATCGTAATTAATTCCCATATCGGAAATGCTTTTTTGCAAAGCAGCAATTATTAATTCTTTCATCTCATTCCTCTTTCATATTTATAGTTATTATTTTTTCATCATCTGCTATTTTATATTTTATTATTACTCTTTTTTCATCTATATCAATATTGCTTTCGCAATCAAAACTACAATTTTCATGAGTTGGAAAATTAAATGCGCAAATATTATTTAAAAAATCTATTTCCATAGTATATTCACTAGATAAACGTTTATACTTTTTATTTTCTAAATCTATATAATTTGTTACATCTGATTCAATAAATTCTAAAAATTTATCTTCTTCATATTTACAATAAACATCTTTTAAATCAACTAAAACTGATGTTTTATCGGACAATTGCCAATCTATTTTACGGCGCATTTTTTTCACCCCGCTTTTTTTCTTGATAATTATAGCATAATATATAGAATTTTGCACTTATATTTTACATTTTTTTTAACATAATAAACTACAGGTGATATAAATTGAAGAAAGTACGGTTTTTATTCAAGTTAATGCTTTTTGGATTTATATCTTTTATCGTCGTAATTATTGGACTTTATACCTATGCTTATCTTAGTCCAAGACTAGATTTAAAAACTAGTGGTAGTTTATATTTATATGACAATAATAATGAACTTATATATCAAGGGTCAAGAAATAATGAATGGGCAAATATCGAAGATATAAGTGAGTATTTAATCAATGCTACAATTGCTGTTGAAGATAAAAACTTTTATAAACATCATGGATTTGATTACTTGCGAATTATGAAAGCAATGTATTTAAATATTAAAAGTGGCACGATTGTGCAAGGGGCTTCGACGATTTCGCAACAATATATCAAGAATTTGTATTTAGATTTTGATCAAACTTGGGAAAGAAAAATTGAAGAGGCATTTTTAACTCTCGAGTTAGAAGTTCATTATGATAAAGATGAGATATTGGAAGGATATCTAAATACTATCAATTATGGACAAGGTAATATGGGGATTGTCAATGCTTCTGCGTATTACTTTAATAAGAAACCTAGTGAGTTAACGCTAGAAGAAGCAATAATGCTTGCAGGTATATCTAAAAATCCGGCGGCTTATAATCCAGTATCTGATTATGATGCTTGTATAAGAAGAGCCAAAATTGTTGCTAAATCAATGCTTAATAACGATTATATTGATGAAGATACTTATAATAATTTATTTCAAGAGCGCATTGAAATATATGGCCAAAATAAGACTAATAACTTACAAATGCTAATGTATTATCAAGATGCTGTATTGGATGAACTTGCAAATATTCCGGGGATACCTGAATCATTAATTGATGCTGGGGGGTTAAAAATTTATACAACTTTAGATATGGATGGCCAAGCCAAGATGGAAGAAAATATTTTGGCTAATAAAGTTGATGAGGAAATTCAAGTAGCTAGTATTATTGTTGATCCTAACACTGGAGCCGTTAAGGCTTTAACTGGGGGAATGAATTATGCAACTAGTGAGTATAACAGAGCATTAGAAAGTGTAAGACAAGTTGGATCAACAATGAAACCATTCCTTTACTATGCGGCTTTAGAAAATAACATGACAATGTCTTCAACATTTTCGAGTGAACCAACAACATTTAATTTAGCAAATGGAAAAACTTATAGTCCAGCGAATGCTAGTGAAATATATGCTAATAAAGAAATAACTATGGCGGCGGCATTAGCTTTATCTGATAATATTTATGCTGTTAAAACTAATTTATTTTTAGGAGTAGATGCTATGATTGAAGTTGCCCATAGAACTGGTATTACGGCGGAGTTAAATGAAGTGGCTTCATTACCGCTTGGTACTAGTGAAATTAATTTAATTGATTTTGCTACTGGATATACTACATTTGCTTCGGGAGGATATCAAAAAGACTTATATTTTATCGAAAAAATTGAAGATTTAGATGGCAATGTTTTATATGAACATGAAGAAAAAAATAAATTGGTTTTAAATCCTAATTATACTTATATATTAAATGAAATGATGAATACAACTAGTAATGCTGCATTTGTAGATTATACGACTCCAACAGCATTAACAATATCTTCAAAATTTAGTAATAAGTATGCAATTAAAACTGGTTCAACTAATACTGATTTTTGGATAGTTGGGTATAATCAAGATGCATTAGTTATGACTTGGATGGGTTATGATGATAACCAAACAATAACTTCTAAAGTGCGAACCAATTCTAAAAATGCATGGGCAGCTACAATTGAATATGTGTTAAAGGATGTCGATACCAGTTGGTATGAAACACCTAAAAACGTAGTGGCAATACCTCTTGATGCAATTACTGGTAATGTTACTAATGATACTAGCAAGGCAGCATTATACTATTATGTTAAAGGTTCGGAACCAGGAGTAACTAATGAACAATATGTAAGTAATGAAGAAGAAAAAAATACTGAGTGATTTTCAGTATTTTTAAATTTTATCTTTTTTTATTTTAATCGTTATGTGATATTCTGTTGGTAGATTCATTTCTTCAATAACTACTTTATCACTGTCGAAATTTAAACTTCGAACAGTTTTAATGACATTGCTTAAGTAATCGTTGTTAGAAGCACTATTGTCTGTTGGATTATCTGGAATAACAAAATCGTCTAGCATTTCTATGTTATCAGTTTTATTTAACAAATCAACAGGCGCAGTTGATGTTTCAGCTTGAGTATTTTCAACAACTGGATTTGGATCTTCTAGATCTAAGTTTGCTGCTTGGCTTTCTAAAAAATTAAAAAATCTATTAGGAACCTTTTCTGGAGCGGTAGAAAAAGGTGCATTTGATTTTGGAGTTTGATTCACAATATTACCTCCTTCATTATTACTGGAAATATTTTGATTTAAAGAAGATATATCAACAGCATTATTAACAATATTTTCAATGTTTGGCATGTTACTTATTAAAGGTATATCATCAATATCATTTTGGCTTTGATTATGCTCAGTTTTTACTTGATTAGAATGTATTGTAGAAACTTCTTCTTTTTGTTTTGTAGAAATCGTATCTACGGAAGTTATTGAAGTATTTTCTATACTTTTTGAACTATTTAAAATATCATTTATTACAGAAACAGCCTTAATTGTAGTTGGTGATTGATAGTTTTCAGATACTGATACTGATGGAGTTGAATTCCCTTGAACCCCATTAATTTTTTTTATTTCATCTTCTAATTGTTTAACTGTTAATCGTTCAGTTATTATTTTATTAAGTAAAATTTTTTGCATTTCTGGATCTTTTATTTTTAGTAGTGAGCGTGCGTGTCTTTCGGAAATTTGTTCTTTAATAACTGCTTGTTGTACAGACTCATCAAGAGTTAGTAAACGAAGTTTATTAGATATGGCAGATTGAGATAATCCCATTTTTTTAGCTAATTCTTCTTGAGTCATATATCCTTTTTCTAAAAGTGTTTGATATGATTTAGCTTCTTCAATTGCTGTTAAATCTTTACGTTGAACATTTTCAACAATAGCTACTTCCGCACTGTCTTGATCACTTAAATTAGAAATAATAGCTGGAACAGATAATAAACCAGCCATCCTGGCAGCCTTGTACCTTCTTTCACCAGCGATAATTTCATATTTGTCATTTTTTCTTCTTAAGACAAGCGGTTGGATTATACCATGTTGTTTAATTGAGGCCGCTAAATCAGTTAAGGCGTCATCGTTAAAACTCAACCGTGGCTGAAAGCGATTGGGAATTATATCTTCTATAGGTACTTGCAATATTTTATCTTCTGTCTGTGTATTATTCACATTAATCAACCCTTTATTCTCTTATAATTTTATCTTATATAAACTATTTTTGCAATGGTTTTTTTACAATTTTTTCATATGGCCGCAATTTATTTAATTCACTTTTTTGAGTTTTTTGAATGGTAATAAGCATTCTTTTGCCGGCGTCATGTGGTAAATCAAATTCTTTTACATCTTCGATTTTGCCACCGAGATAAGTAATGGCATATTCACTATTTTCGAGTTCCTCTTGGGCATTCCCTTTCATAGCAATAAAGTATTTATTAACTTTAACTAAAGGTAGAGCAAGTTCAACTAAAACTGGTAAGTTTGTAACTGCTCTTGCGGTAACCACATCTATACTATTGATAAATCTTGAAGTTATATTTTCAATGCGATTGTTGATAACTTCTACTTTATCAACATTTAATTTGTTTTTCAATTCGTTTAAAAACTTTGTTTTTTTATTATTTGAGTCTACTAAATATATTTGTAGATTAGGAAAGAATATTTTTAAAACCATGCCTGGAAAGCCTGCACCAGTACCAATATCGAGTAAATTTTCTATGCTGGTTAAATCGATTGATTTTACTAATGTTAGAGAATCATAAAAATGTTTTAAATAGACTTCTTCCCTATTCTTTATTGCTGTTAGATTAGTATGAGTATTATATTCAAGTAAAAAATTACAATATATTTCTAACTTTTCAAGTTGTTCACCAGTTACATCAATTCCTAATTTTTTTGTTTCATTAATAAATTCTTCTATATTCATTTGTTATATTCCTTCTTTAAATAAACTGATAGTACTGAGATATCGACAGGATTTACACCACTTATACGAGATGCTTGAGCAATTGTCTTTGGTCTTACTTTGGCCAGTTTTTGACGAGCTTCACTGGCTAAGTTGGTAACGCGTGAATAATCGATATCATCAGGTATTTCTTTTTCTTCTAGTTTTATTAGTTTTTCTACTTCTTTATACGCTTTTTTAATATATCCTTCATATTTAACATCTATTTCTACTTGTTCTTTTACTTCATCACTGTAATCAAGTTGAATAAAATTTTCTAAGAAAGAAAGTTTTATTTCTGGTCTTTTAAGTAGTTCATAATATGTTAAATTACTACTTGGAATTAGTATGTTATTTTCTATAAAAATATTTTTATTATCTTCAGTTATTTTAATGTGATTTTCTTTTAAATACTTAGTTAAATCTGCTATTTTTTGTTTCTTTTCTTGAAGATGATTGTATTGTTCATCAGAAATTGTACCACATTTTTTAGCATAATCGCGAAGACGCAAATCGGCATTATCATGTCTTAAGATAAGGCGAAATTCAGCACGAGATGTAAGCATACGGTATGGTTCAATTGTTCCTTTAGTTACTAAGTCATCGATTAAGACACCGATGTACGCATCACTTCTTTTTAAAATTAAAGGTTCTTTATTATCTAATTTTAATGATGCATTAATTCCCGCGATAATACCTTGACCTGCCGCTTCTTCATAGCCGGAGGTGCCATTTATTTGACCTGCTGTGAATAAGTTTTTAATAACTTTGTTTTCCAAAGATGGATAAATTTGTAAAGGGTCGATAGCATCATATTCGATAGCATAAGCATATTTTGTTATGATAGCATTTTCTAAGCCTTTAAGGCTATGAACCATTTTCTCTTGTACATCTCTTGGCATACTGGTAGAAAAACCTTGTAAATACCAATCATCATAATAAAGTGATTCCGGTTCTAAAAATAGTTGGTGTCTTTCTTTATCAGCAAATCTAACTATTTTATCTTCGATTGCTGGACAATATCTAGGTCCCACACCTGTTGCATAGCCACCATACATGGCTGATTTATTTAAGTTGTCTCGAATAATCTTATGAGTAGTCTCGTTAGTATATAAAAGATAGCAAGATTGTTGCTTATCTACATCGTAAGATGGTTCATAATCAAAACTAAATGTCCAAGGTGTTTTATCTCCTTTTTCTTCTTGCATAACAGAAAAATCAATTGAATCTTTTTTAATTCTTTGAGGAGTACCAGTTTTAAGACGAATGATTTTTAAACCATATTCTTTTAATTTATCTGATAAGTGATTGCTTCTTGCTTCACCATGAGGTCCTCCGGGAGTATTTTCACTACCAATTAAAATGTTACCTTTTAAGTAGGTTCCAGTGGTTAAAATAACTGTTTTACCACTTATTTTTTCACCATCGGCAGTTACTACACCTTTAACTGTGTTATCTTCGATGATTAAATCTTCAATCATAGCTTCTTTAATAGTTAAATTTGGAGTATGCATTAGAGCATCTTGCATATTTTTAGGATAAGTTATTTTGTCGGCTTGAGCACGAAGGGAACGAACTGCTGGACCTTTAGAGTTATTAAGCATTTTTATTTGAATTTGACTAATATCAGCGATATGACCCATTAAACCTCCGAGTGCATCAACTTCACGGACGATTATCCCTTTGGCAGTTCCACCGATTGATGGATTACATGGCATATCACCAATATTTTTGATATTACCTGTTACTAAAAGTGTTTTCTTGCCCATTTTGGCAGCAATATGACTTGCTTCTATTCCAGCATGTCCACCACCAACAATTATACAATCATACATAAATCTCACCTACTTTCCTAAACAAAAGTTACTAAATATATTATCAACTAATTCATCTTGATAAGAGTCGCCGATTATTTCTCCAAGATATTCCCAAGCAGATCTTAAATCTATCTCAATCATGTCAATAGGCATACCATTTTTTAAACTAGTATAAGCATTTTCAATTGCTGAATTTGCCTTATTTACTAAGTCTATTTGGCGAATATTTGATAAATAACTCATGTCTTTATTAACAATTACATCTAAATTTAATTTATTTTTTATGGCATTTTTTAAAGAATCTAGACCATTTATATCAACTGTATTTCCCCAAATTATTTCCCGGGAAATATTTCCCGGAATTTCTATTTTTTGTTCCAAATCTGATTTGTTTACAAAAATTATTAAATTTTCTGAATCGTATTTTTCCAGTAATTCCAGGTCTTCTTCGGTCAATTTTTCATTATTATTTGCAACAAATAATACAATATCGGCCGAATCTGCAGAACGTTTACTCCGGTCGACACCAATTTTTTCAACAACGTCATCAGTTTCTCTAATTCCGGCGGTATCAATAAAGTTTATGGCAACTCCATTTAGAGTAATTGATCCTTCCACAATATCCCGAGTTGTTCCAGGAATATCAGTTACTATGGCTTTTTCTTCGTCAAGCAAATGATTTAAGATACTACTTTTTCCAACATTAGGTCGTCCTATTATGGCAATATTAATACCTTCTTTAATAATGCGACCATTTCTAGCACCATCAACTAAACTTTTTAATTCTTTAGTTATATCTGTTAAGTATTCCTCCATTAAATCGTGAGTAACTTGTACTTCATCTTGGTACTCTGGATAATCGATATTTACTTCAATATTAGCAAGTATTTTTACTATTTTTTCTCGGATATTTCTAATCTTTTTAGTTAAAATTCCATCAACATTATTGATAGCTAAAGTTCTAGCAGCATCAGTTTTAGCAACAATTAAATCATTTACTGATTCAGCTTCCAAAAGGTTAATGCGACCATTTAGGAATGCTCTTTTGGTAAATTCACCAGGTTCAGCAAGTCGGCATCCACAAGATAGTAATATTTCCAATACTTTTTCAGTAGTAGATTTACCACCATGACAATTAATTTCAACAGTATCTTCAGTTGTATATGTCTTAGGTCCACGCATAAGCATTACTAAAACTTCATCTATTACATCATTATTGTATTTAATATGTCCATAATGAATTGTATGAGTCTCTTTATCAGTTAAGTTACCATCAAATATACTATCAACTATTTTTATAGCATCTGGACCAGTAACACGAACTATCGAAATAGCACCGATACCAAGAGATGTCGATATTGCACAAATTGTATCTTCCATAATAAAAATACTTCCTTTCAACGGAAGTATTATAGCATAGATTAGGCAATTCTAAAAGGGTCATTATCCTTATACCAATAAGAGCGAAAGATTATTTAGTTTATATGGTATTATTGATAATGCTAGTATTTGTCCAGTTGTATATGAATTACTAGAAGAATTAAAGAAAATATATCATTTTAAAAGGTAGATAACGGATAATTATTTACCTTTTTCATTTACTAAAATTGTGTTGTTACTATTTTGGTATTTTAAAATATTAATCTTCACATAACATAGTAATAAAATAAATAACACTCCCGTGTATTCCCATAACTTTTGAATATTTAGTTAATTTTATTAAATCTTTATTTTTATCTCTTAAATACATTTTTATGGATTTTTTGATTTGTTCTAAATCTAATTTGTTTCTATATTTTATAATATCACAAATACACCTTTCACGATCATAAGCTTTAACTATATTACCATATGGAATTTTTACTTCTGTTAAGCCTAATGTTAATAATTCGTTTTTACATCTTATTACATTATGTTTTTTATTTATAAATTCCACATGATAATTATTAGCAATTGTTAAATCATAATTATATGGAATTAGTTCAGTTAATCCATAAAAATATAGTGCAGTAAATCTAGAAAAAATTACTTTAGGATACTTTAATTGAAATGTAAAAAATGAATCTTCAAATATATTACTAGAAATATAAATTCCTCTATTTACTTTTTCTATTATATTTCTATCTAGCATTATTTTTAAATACATTCTATGAATTCCTAATTTTTTTACTTCTTTAGAAGTAATATATCCGTTATTTTCTTTCATATATTTTTTAATTATTTCGATGTTTTTATTTTTTATCATTATTAACTCCTTTGACAATTACACCATTTTATTTGCTTTTTTCAGTAAATTTGTCAACACGTTGATAATACATATACATTATGGTATTTTTATATAAAGTTCACACTTCAGTTCGTTTAGGACGTTAGTCTAGGAATTTTGTATTAGGTACTGAAGAAGAACTTTTTATTTGTTATTTAAAATGATCCATTCTCCATTTCTTTTGCCATTTTTTCTTGCAATTAGTCCTTTTTCTTGCATTTGCATCATTCTAGTTTTTATAGTTCTTAGTGATTTATTAGTTATATTAGCAATTTCTTCTTGTTTTACTGTTGGATTATTTTTAATTATATTAATAATGACTTGTTCATCTAAAGTGTAATTTTTGCACTTTAGATTTGTATCGTTTGCACTTTGAATATAATCGATGTGCATATATCTATTTTTTAGTTCATATTTAGTATCAGTTAAGAGATTATAAAAGAATTTTTCTAAGTATGAAATATCTTCAAAAATATTTTTATTAAAATTAGTATAATTGGATCTTACTAACGCATTTCTAAAGTACCAAGAATTTTCAACAAATACATCATTATTTATATCAAAACCAAAAGTTTTTAAATATTTAATAATAAATACAGCAGTTGTTCTGGTGTTTCCTTCACAAAAAGGATGTATTTGCCATATATCAGATGTGAACCGACATAAGTGTTTTATTGATTCATCTAGTGATAAATCTTTATACGAAAATTCTTTTTCTTTTTCAAAATCATATTGAAGTGCAGCAGGTATTGTTTCAAATGAGGCATATATAACACTATCGCCATTTAAAATCCATTCTTTTTTAATAAAATTGTAATCTCTAATTTTACCAGCATGTTTAAAAATACCAGAAAATAATTTTTGATGTATTAATGATAACTCGGTTGGATTAAAATTAAATGAGTTGTCACTTAAAATTTCTGTAATTCTTATAGAGACTTTGTCCGCTTCTTCACAATCTTCATCCTCTTCGTTTTTACGATTATCTAAAGTTTTATAATATTCATTTATTCTTGATTCAACTTCTTTTAAATCAATATCACCCTCAATATGCTTTTTGGCAGTTTCTATTAAATATTTTGATGGTTTTAATCCATCAACTTCTTGAAGCCCTATAGCAGTTTCCCAACTTTTAGTTTTTTCAACACGACTTGGTTCTCCCTGTTTAATATATTCCAATAATTCAATATTCCAACTTTCTTTTTTTTCCATTTAAAGCCTCCATGCAGTAATATTATATCATTATTTCATTAATAAAACAATTTCAAAGTGCAATTTTTGCACTTTGAAATTGCACTTTGAAATTTAATGTAGTTAATTATCTTTTGATAATGTATAAACTACACTTTTTATTTTTGACAAGTACATCGTTTTATTTGTTTTTTTCAGTACATTTGTCAAGACATAATCCAAAAAAAAGAAGCATATTGCTTCCCTATTCTGGTTTAATTACTACGTGACGGTTTGGTTCTTCCCCTTCACTTTCTGTTTTAACACCTTTAAAATCTGTAAGTACATTATGCACTATTCTTCTTTCGTATGAAGTCATATTATCAAGAGCAACTGGAATCTTAGTCTTTGCTACTTCTCTTGCGGTAGTTTTGGCTAATCTTTCGATGTTCTTTTGTATCTTTTCTTTATAATTTGAGACATCTAAATTAATTTTATAGAATATTCCTGTATCATTTTGAATCTTTTGTTTAACTAAATTTTCTAATGCTTTTAATGTATGACCACTTTTACCAATAATTATTGGATTATTATTAGAATACATTTTTATAGTAGTTCTTTCATCTTTTGTTGTAGTTTCAAAAGATACTTCAAATCCCATATTTTCAATTATTTCTTTTAAAAATTTTTTTATGGCATCATTAATATCTGTCTTTTTATAAACAGTTACTTCTTTTAAAGTTCCTTGAAATAATTTACCTTTTTTATCATGAGATGTATAAACTATTTCATCTTTAGTTAAGTTGTTTTCTGCTAGTATTTCTTCTAAAACTTCTTCAGTAACTTTACCATCTTTAATTATTTTTTCCATACTTCATACCTTCTTTCTTAACTAATTTATCTTTAATTTTTTCTTTTTTCTTTTCTTCCTTTTTCTTACGAGGTTTATTAGTTAAGGATCTATTATTAATCATGTTGATAATAATATTTTGAATAGCAATGAACGCATACGTTACAATCCAATAGAATGCTAAAGCAGTTGGAAGTGTTAGTGATGCATAAACTACAATAACTAGCATTACATAAAGCATTATCTTCATTTGTTTAGCCGCTTCTGGAGTGGATTGTGGTGTTTGAGTCATTGTTTGACGGAATGAAAAATATGTCGATATAGCAATTAATATTAATAATAATATATATAAGTAATTTCCTTGGCCAATTCCTACCATTGGAGTCATACCTAAATCAAAACCAAATAAGGTTTCTTCATATATGGCTGGAGTTCTGTAGATTGCTTGTAAAAAAGCAAAGAACAATGGGATTTGAATTAGGGCCATTAAGCATCCAACCATTGGATTTACTTTATACTTTTTATAAACCATCATTGTTTCTTGACTTTTAGCCATTAGAGATTCATTATCAGTACGATTACGATATTTTCTTTCAATATTTTCAATTTCTGGTTGAGCCTTACGCATATTAAATGTTTGTCTAGAGCTTTTAATTGTAAATGGTAAAAGTATAAGACGTATTGCTAACCCTATTAATATTAAGGAAACACCTAAGTTACCAATTAAGTTTCCTAACTTTAATATTAGGAATGCTAAAGGCTTAACAAATAGGAATTCCCATAAGCCAGAGCTTTTTGTTGAAGATAAACTATAATCTGAACAACTTGGAAGATCTTCAAAATCATACTTTAATTGATCTTTGTTTTCTTCATATAATTTATATAATTCACTATTTTCTTCTGGTAAACACAAAATATCTTTTTGGAGCATTTGACCAGTTTCTTCAAATTCGACGATATTTCCTTCGTCATCTTTAATATAATTTGAGGTACCACATCCACTAGTAAGTAAAAGTACACATACTAGAGCAAATACCTTGAATTTATTTTTCATATTTATCCTTTCTTGAGAATATTTTTCATTTCTTCATCGAGTACTTTATAAGGAGCATTCGTTGCTTCCTTCTTAATCATTATAATATAATTATGATAATTTTTAAATAGTAAACGATTATTATCTACAAGATTTCGAAATATTCTTTTCATTTTATTACGCATTACAGCATTGCCTATTTTCTTGCCTACTGCTATACCAAAATTAGGTTTTTCGAAATCCTTTTCTATGAAAAATATTAACATGTATTTATTAGATATTTTTTTTCCTTTATTAATAATGGTATTAAAATCTTCATGCTTTTTAACCATTTCATATCTTTTCATAGTTTTCTCCTTAGGAAAAAAACCACATTAAGTGGTTTTTACTTGCATAGAACTTTGCGTCCCTTTTTGCGACGATTGTTTAAAATTTTTGTACCTTTTCTTGCAAAAAAGCCATGTTTCTTTGCTTGTTTTCTTTTATTTGGTTGGTAAGTTCTTTTCATAAAACAATCTCTCCTTTTCTTTAGCCCTCTTATTATAATATTAAATTCCGGGATAAGTCAAGAAAAACCAATGTTTTTAGTGCTTTCTTTGTAAAATTGGAGCTCTTTTCCTAGATTTATACCAATTAGCAAATTCTAAAAAAGCATCAACTGAAGCGATTTTTTGACGATTCTTTCTCTCTTCTTCAGTCATTTCCGCTAAAGTTTTAGTATAACCTGCAGGAATAAATATGTACCAAAGATCTGACCATTTTTTGTTACTTTCTTCTCCTATAATTTTTTCAGCTAAAATTCCTTTGTGATATCCTATAAACTGGTGTAAAGATTCGCCATCATAATATGATAAACATTCAGTAAATTGGCATGCCCTATTTTCTTTTTCTTTCATCATATTCAATATTCCTTCGATGCCAATTGTTTCTAAAGCAAAATTAACAAATGCCCGAGGAAATCCATTTAATTCATCAATCCAAAAACCACAATCTAGAGAGATACAGGGTTTTTGAACTAAATCATAGGCTTCTAATACTTTGCACTTGGATATATAAGTAATATCATCACTACGAGGCTCCTCTAAATCATGTTCAAATATTTCTAAATCAACATTAGTAAGTTTTTGTTTAGCAGAAGCAATTTTCCCTTTATTGTGAGTTACAAATACTATTTTTTCCATATGATTACCTCCCTATAAGCATAATAACAAATATTGTGGCAATATATATGACACAATTAAATTTTTATTTTATTTTCATTATCATATTTCTCATCTAAAACCTTATAATCTTTGATATCATCTAACTTAAATAATCTAATTTCATTACGTAATTCACAAAAAGCTGCAATATACCATTTATCTAAATAGTTAAATAGTTCAGCAGGATGAATAATACGTTGGGTTAAACCAGTGTTAATGGAATAAAATTTTATTTTAACTTTATTTTTATTAGAAATAGCTTTTTTCATTATTAAATACATCTTTTCTTTAATGATGCTATCTATTTTTAGGAAGTTATCATTTTTATATAATTGATAGCCTCCGTATTTGCCGGTATAAGATTTTAAGTAAATTCCAGCTTGTTCTAATTCTTGCTTGTACTCTCTAATCATCCTTTGAGATACTTCGAGTTCTTGAGATAAGCTAGCAATACTATGAATTTGATTATCTTTCAAAATTTGAAGCATATTTAACATGTTAGAAATCGTACTCATCAGGCATATTCCTTTCTTAAAATAATATTAATTAAATTTTATAATGATATCTTTTTTAAAGCAAGAGTTATCCACGTATTTTGTGGATTGTTGATAAAATGTGGATAACTATCAATTTTTATCAACACAATTAACAACATACTATCAACATGTCTGTGGATAAATTGTTGGTATGTTGGTTGTGTTATTTTTAAATTGTTGATAGTCTGGATAAGTCTATTATTGTCAGATTTTGTCGAACTTTTTTTGTTGTTAATTTTGGGGATAAATAATTTTGATAATTTTTCTCTTTTAATTTTTTCAAAAATGGTTTACAATGTAGTCAGTGAGATGTTGTTAGTGGGGTGAGGTTTTGAAAACAGATGAACTTTTTTCGCGCTTTTTAAATGATATTCAGTCTCAAGTTAGTCAAAATGCTTATACCATTTGGTTTTCAAAACTTGAACTACTTTCAATTGTTAACAATGTAGTAACAATCAAGGTTCCAATGGAAATACATAAGCAAATGCTTAGTGAAACTTATAATGATATAATAGATGCTTCTTTTTTTGCATTAACAGGAATTAATTACACTTTTAAATATATTACGGAAGATGAAGTAGAAACTTTTACACAGCCTGTTATTGAAGAGGAGCAAATAACTAAAGAAATAGAGTGGAATACCAATTTAAATCCTAAATTTACTTTTGATAACTTTATTGTTGGTAACTCAAATAGGCTCGCATTTGTGGCAGCAAGGGCTGTTGCAGAAGCACCTGGAACAATTCATAATCCCTTATTTATATATGGAAGAAGCGGATTAGGGAAAACACATTTGATGCAAGCAATCGGGAATTATATTCATGATCATAGTGATAAAAAGGTATTATATACAACTAGTAATGAATTTATGACCGAATTTACGGGTATTGCTACAATAGATAAGGGAAGTAGTAATATCAATTATGCTAATGAATTTAAGAATAAATACCGTAATGTCGATGTATTAATAATCGATGATATCCAGTTTTTAGTTGGGGCAGAGCGGACACAACAAGAATTTTTCCATACATTTAATGCTCTACATCAAGCTAATAAACAGATAATTATTAGTAGTGATAAGAGTCCGGATGATTTAAAAAAGATAGAAGAGCGGCTTAGAAGTAGGTTTATGTGGGGACTTCCGGTGGATATTTATCCACCAGATTTCAACCTTAGGTGTGAAATAATTAAAGCAAAGGTCAAAAATACAAGCATTGAAACGAAACTTACCGATGATGCTATCGAATATATCGCTAATTCATGTGTCAATGACGTAAGACATATCGAAGGAACTATCAACAGATTACTCGCATATTCGGCGATGATGGTACCAGATAAGATAACACTCGATTTTGCTAACGAAGCATTAAAGGATTATGTAACTACCAACATATTTATCAACAATTCAATTGCTTCGATTCAAAATGCAGTCGCAGAATACTTTAAAATATCCGTGGATGACTTAAAAAGCAAGAGAAGAACGAATAGTGTAGTAAGGCCAAGGCATATAGCAATGTATTTATGTAGAGAAGAAACTGATGAAAATTTGGCTAAAATTGGCCTAGAATTCGGGGGAAGAGATCACTCGACAGTATCTACTGCTATTGATAAAATAAAGGAAGAGTTAGAAACAAATGAGAACTTGCAAAATATGTTGAAAGAAATTAAAACTAAGTTACAATAATGTTGATAAGTAGTGAAGAAAATTTGTCGAAAAATAAGGTAATTTTTATGATATAATATGGTTATCAACATTATTAACGCTATTAATAAAATAATTAAAATAAATATATAAGAAAGAAGGATGGATGAAAGATGAAATGGACTATTGAAAAAAATGTAATTTTAGAAGCATTAAATAATGTAACAAAGGCTTTATCACAAAGAACAACTATTCCGGTATTAAATGGGATAGTATTTGATGTTAGTAATGAAGGGATTGAACTTTTAGCAAGTGATTCTGAATTAACTATTAAAGTAACAATTCCTGAAGCAAATATTAAACATTTAGAAGGAAGGGGTAGAATTATTATTCAAAGTAAATATTTTGTGGATATGATTAGAAAAATGCCTGCAGATGTAATTGACTTTGAAATAGAAGATAATTTAAAGATTAAAATATCTACTCCAAGTAACCAATATAGACTTAATTGTTATAATCCTAATGATTATCCTAATATAAATATTGAAAAGAGTGATGATGCAATCAACATTGGAGCAGATAAATTAAGAGAAATAATTGCGCAAACTTCATATGCATTATCTACACAAGAAGTAAGACCATTACTTACTGGTATTAACTTAAAAATTAATGGGGATATATTAGAATGTATTGCAACAGATTCATATAGATTATCTAAGAAAAATATAAAATTATCTACACCAGTTAATAAGATGATTAATATCGTAATTCCTGGTAGAAGTATTACAGAACTTGAAAAAATCATAAGTGAAGATGAAAATGTGGAAATCCATGTATTTACCAACAAAATACTATTTATTTATAAAAATATTTATGTTCAAAGTAATCTACTTAGTGGAACTTATCCGGAAACTTCTCACTTTATTCCAAACGATTTTGCTTATATGATCAATTTAAATTTGAAAGAATTTTATGATGCAGTAGATAGAGCAGCATTACTTGCTCAAAATAAAGAAAAAAATATTATAAAGATGCATATTGAAGATAAAGAAATGGTAATTACTTCAACTAGTAATGAACTAGGAAATGCTGAAGAAAAACTACATATTGATTGTAATAATAAGGAAAAGATTGAAATATCATTTAGTTCTAAATATATGATGGATGCCCTAAAGGTAGTAAAAGAAGAAAATATATTCTTACTTTTAAATACTGATGATAAGCCAATACTTATTAAACCAGTGACTGATGAATCATTGATTGAACTAATTTTACCAATAAAAACATATTAAAATTGAACAATTTGTTAATTGTTCTTTTTTTTTCGACAAATTTTTTGGTTTTTATGTGCTAAAATAGGCCTCCAAGAGGTGGGTTTATGGATTATATTATTAATAAAAATACTTATTATTTAATGTATGATAGCGATAAAACAGTTATAAACGAGTTATCAACAGAACTAATAATTCCGGGGAATAATTTAAAAGATATTTTGGAAAATAGTTGTGAATATTATGGTAGTTCTTTGCAAGGAAGGATTGTTGGAGCAAGAAATTTAATAAAAAGTCGCTATAAAATACCTATAATGGTTAGTGAAAAGAACAATATTTTGTTTTTTCCTTTGAGTGGGAAGAAAAATGGAGAAATTATTTGGTTTAATTTTGGAATGATTAAGAGTTATGAAAAAGATGGGGAGTTTGTTAGTATTACTTTTGATGATGGAGAAGTAAAAAAGTTTATGATTTCTTATGCAATATTTAATAATCAAATACTTAAGTGTAGTAGAATGTTAGTAATCTATATGAATAGGGGATAATTTTAGAATTTTATGAGAAAAATTTAATTATTTTAAAAGTGAGTTAATTATTTGTGATTTTTAGGTGTCTAAAAGTCGTGGGTGTAAAAAATTTTTGTGGGTAAAATGATTAATGTGTTATACTTATCTTAAAGTAAGGACGGTAGATTAGTGTGAATACTATTAAGCAAATTGAAAAGAATTTAATTAATTTAGATTCTAATTTTAATAAATTGATATCTAATAATAGTTTGGATATTAATTCTATTGAGGAATTAGCAGTAAATAGTATTAATGATTGTGCAAGTGCCATTAATAATCATATTGAAGAATTAATATCCAAAAATATAAATGAACAAGAATTAATAAATAAAAAAAACAAGAGTGGGAAGAAAAAGGATTTAAATTAAAAAATCACGGAAAAATTGCTATAAATATTATATTGGTAAATGGAAGCATAACGATTAATAGGACAGTATTACAAATAGTTGGTGATACTGATTTAAAAAAATATAATTTAAAAAGCAAATTAATTGTACTTTTAGATGAATATCTAGGAATAGATAAATTACCATTTAAAGTATCATTAAAAATGATGATTGAAATTGCTTTTTGGGGTCAAAATCAACCATCATTTCAAAAAGCAAGTAAGATTATTTATAGAGTTCATGGCGTTAAAATATCTTATGTTACTGTAATGAATATAACTAAATATATAGGTAAATTAGTTTATGAACATAACTATAATAAGGCTTTAGAAATATGGAATAATCGTTCTAATATAGACATGACTATAACTAAGAAGAAAGGTACATTATATATTCAAGCAGATGGTGCTAATTATGTGATTGCATTAAGATGTATGTGGGAAAGCGATCATTGGGACAAAATAGAAAAAATAGTAGCTAATGAAATATACCACTAACTA